>QWCT01000094.1_pt1 | contig 62897 bp, 42 predicted proteins | sample 1972681 | NCBI WGS metagenome assembly QWCT01 (sample SAMN09866701, study PRJNA288562) | Human oral metagenome isolate pre3_saliva, whole genome shotgun sequencing... | isolation source: mouth | host: Homo sapiens | place: USA: California
ACCAGGTGGTTTGATGCAAAACCCGACCCCGATTAGGGTCAAACTGGGTGGTTTGAAGTGAAACCCGACCCCGATTAGGGTCGAACTGGGTGGTTTTGCGTTTCTCCTTACGGCCGTTTGATGGGGCGGACGCTGAGCCGCACGGGGCCGAGGAGGCCAGAGATGGTGGAGGGGGATCCACCCGTATAGCGGCCACGCAGGTTCGTCTGCGTCAGGCGGACGGAGGGCTGCTCACGCAGGTCGGCAATCAGGCGGTTGGGCCAGAGGTTCGTCACGCGCACCTCTAACGTGTTCTCGCCCTCGCGGAGGAGTGACGTCACCTCCCGCTCGTAGGGCGGACACCACCACACACCAGCCGGTCGGCCGTTGATCTCGACCTCCGCCAGATGGAGCACTTGCCCGAGCGACAGCACCACGTTCGTGTGGCTCAGCTGGGCGGTCGATAGGCGGAAGGTGTTGCGATAGACGGCCGTGCCCGAATAGTTGCGCACGCCCGGGTCGGGGTGCGTAGGCCAGGAGTAGAGGCGATCGAAACGCAGCTCGCCGGGGCCGCCCCATCTCGGGTCGAACCAGACGCTCCAGGCCGTGGCCACGGGTACCGTCTCCGTGTGATAGCCCCGCAAGGCTAACCGACGGCCGCCACGCTTCTGTAAGCCATACTTCCAGCCGGTCTGGAAGCAGAAGGCCGCGCCGCTCTCGACGGTCGTCACGGGCGCCTGGCCGAAGGGGTAGGGGGGGAGCTTGGGGAAGAGGTCGTCGCCGTTGCGCGTGAGGCCGGTGAAGTAGGGCCCCTCGATTGGGCGACGGAAGACGACGAAGAACGAACCGTACGGCGCCAGAAAGGCGGGCACACTGATGCGTCCGTAGCGGTCGCTGCGGAAGATGAGCTGCGGCGTCATGGTGCCCGTCATCGGATCCCAGATCTCGGGTCGACGACCACCCCCGTTGCGGAAGGTCAGGTTGACGAACTCCGGTCGGTCGCGCCGATTAACCACGAGGTAGAGGTCGGCCCCGTCGGTCGTGCGATGGATATAGCTGAGGTGGGTGCCGAGAGGCGGGGTGCTGATGTATTCAAAGTCGGGCTGGACGCCGATATGGCTTAGCACCTCGCTGAGCCGTTTGCCCCAAACGACTCGCCCACGCCCAAAGACACTCTCGCCCGTGAACGTGCGCCCCCAGACGGAATCGACGTCGGCGCGGAGCAGCGCCTCAGACTCTGGGTAGCCTTGCAGGCCGACGGTGGTCAGCGGCTTAGGCGCCATGACGACGGCGCCACCCCGCACCAGCTCCTTGATCTTGGCCATGACCTCGGGGCGCATGGCGGGACGATCGGGCAGGACGAGCAGGCGATAGCGCACACCGTCGGGCAGGACGATGGCGCCGCTGGAGTGTGCAGTCATACGTGTCAGCAGGGCATCCGTGCCGGCCACGTCGTAGTCATACCGTCCGCCCAACTCCTCCTCCACCCGTCGGAGCAGGGCCTCACAGGCCGCCGCCTCGTCGTCGCAGATGACGCAGACGTCACTCACCGGCTTGCCCTGCACCAGCATGACGGCGTTGCGAGCCGTCCACGTCAGGAAGGCCCGTGACTGGCGCCACCACGTGGCGTTGGCATTGAAGCAGACGCCGTCCGGACACTCGATGCCCGGCACACCCGCCGAGGCGGGCGAGTGCGTAAAGGCGTTGATGAAGATGCGGTTCGCGCCCTGCACATAGACGCGATCGACGAGGGGCTTAAGGGCGCGGAGGTCCACCTCCCATCCGCCGCCATCCGTCTGCGGGCCTTTGGCGGCGATGAATCGCCGGTTGTAGAGGTGGCCAGCGGAAGCTGCGATCTTGATCGACGCGTCCCTGCCCGTGGGATAGGTCGCTAAGGGCGAGGGCGTACGTAGGCGGAAATGGGCCGCGGGCACATCGCTAAAAGCCGCATTGCGTACTGCGTCGGCGGGCACAGATAGGGTCGATCGGCTGATGGGGTGGATGCTGAGGTTGCGCTGGTGAGCCAGCTCGCGGAGGCGTCCGTAACGGTTGCGCGCCAACAGGTCAGCCACCGTGCGCCGATAGTCCGCACGGAAGCGTTCGGAGACGTCGTAGTTCTCGATCGTAAGACCCGCAAAGACGGGCAGATAGCGCGTGAGATCGTAGCCGTTGAGGCGACGGAACTCCGTGGCCAGCGAGGGCGTCCAGTCAGCATCGGACGGCATGGCGCCGTCGTCCGTGATATAAGTCCAGCTCTGCGGCCGATGGTCACGCATCTCCCCAAGGAGCACCGTCACGGTGTGGTCAAAGTGCACGTCAGTAGCCTCCACGCTGAGGAAGTCTGGCGTCAGTCCGCCCGCACCAGGCGTAGCGTGGGCCGATCGCCGCCCTGTACCCGAGCAGACGAAACGGAAGAGGCGGAAGGTGCCTGCGGGTGCCTCCCATGAGAGATTGCCATCGGCGTCGACGCGCTCGCTGAGGTCGTAGACGTCGCCCGGACGAATCGGCAGCAGCACGCGCGTCGTGGTCTTGGGCGCATCGGTCGCGGTGGAGTCCGTCGGCTCGGTCGAGGGTTCCGTAGGCACCTCCTCCTCGCCGCCATAGGCGTCGTCCATGCGCACAGCCAGCACGGCCACTGGGATGTAGAAGGGCACCTTCAGCCCCGGGCGCATCATCACGCCCTCGGGCAGTGCCAACTGTATGCGTATCCGTCGGCCGCCCTCGACGTCCGTCTGACTCCAGAATAGGCGTTTGCTGGCCAGCTCGGGCGTGATCCACGGCCCTCCGCTATCGGCGCCACTGCCCAGATTGAGGCCGATCTCCATGCCCAGACTGTCGGCCACCTGGCAGGCGTAGCGGAAGAGTGCACGCCAGCGCGGACTCATAAAGCCTGTGCCCATGGAGGCTGCACCCGGCGTGCGATCCGGGGCCGGAAGTCCCGTCTCGTAGATCACGGCGCCGCGTATGCCGACACGCCACATCTCAGTCAGATCGTGCCGGATGCCTTCTTCCGAGATGCGTCCGCCGGGCCATTGCCAGACGATGCGTGGGCGTGCGTAGGAGGGGGGATTGGTGAAGTCGCGAGCCAGGTCTGCGCTGTTCTGGAACCGGGTGACGTCGTTGCGTCGTCCGCCCGAGTCCTGCTCCATGTAGGGGTCGACAAAGTCGCTGCCGTCGGCGCTGCCGCCCGCACCACCATTGCAAGCCGTGAGGCCAAGCCACAGCGTGCCCGTGAGCCAAGCCGTACGCCACGCGCCTACGATCAGGCGTCGGTACCGTAGGGCCATCAACCGGATATGTCGTTTGCGATTCACGGAGGCAAAAGTAAGGACGCGGTTAAAACCCAGAGGGGGAGGTGTGTGGTGTGCGGATCCCCACTCCTCCTGACGGTGCCCCCGGAAAAGACGAAGGGCCGCAGCACCCCTGTGTGTGCCGCAGCCCTTCTACCCACTGTCCCACCCGCGTTCGTCACGTTGTGGCGTCGGTCGATACGTGGTGATGCGCAATGCACCGAATCAATTACGTTTCGGGTATGCTCCCTGCGCCTGTGCGCTGTGCCGATGTGCACAATGCGGGCTCGATTTCTAATTCGATGACTTTTTGCCTCGTCTCCCCGGGGGAGAGTGAGGCGGGTTTGTACCGCCCCCGTACGCCGCTGATAATAGACGAACGCTGCCTTTATGTCTTACTTATTCATCCACACTCTCCTCCTCGATCTCCTCCGAGACCTCTTCCAATTGGTTAGCCGCGCGGGCCTCGTCAAACATGCGCTTCATCGTCGGGTTCTTGTAGGTGAGCTTGCGAATGGTGAGCCTCTCGGCCTTGTTGTTGGCCAGGCGGAGGTTGTTTTCTGAGCCCACGAGTGCCTCCTTGATCTTTTGCAGATGCTCGATGGACTTATCGATCTCGTCGATGGCTGTGTGGAAGCGCTCGCTGGCCAAGCGGTAGTTGCGCGCGAAGCCGTCCTTGAACGTCTCCAGCTGCTCCTCGAAGTTGTGCACGTCGACCGATTGTTGGCGCACTTGTTCGAGCTCCTTTTTGTAGGCTACGCTGTTGCGCGAGGCCTGGGTGAGCAGGGCGATGATGGGCATGAAGAACTGCGGGCGGACGACGAACATTTTGGGGTAACGGTACGACACGTCCACAATGCCCTCGTTGTAAAGATCGCTCTCGGGCTCAAGCAGGGAGACCAGCACGGCGTATTCGCAGCCTTTCTCGCGGCGATCTTTGTCGAGCTTAGCCAGGAAGTCCTCGTTGCGATGCTTGGTGGCGGTGGTGTCGGCTTCGTTTTTCATCTCGAACATGATGGAGATGTACTCCATGCCGTCGATATGGTCGCGGAAGATGAAGTCGCCCTTTGTGCCTCGGCTGGCGTCGTTGTCCTTCTCGAAATAGGCGTTGGGGTAGACGCTGCTACGGACGCGGTTGAACTCCGTGCTGCAATGGATCTCGAGGCTTTCGCCGATCATCTTGGTCGACATTCGGGCCTTCAGATCCTTGTAATAATCCACCTGCTCCTGCTGTTGCTTGAGGCGCCGCTCATAGTCCTCCTTCAGCGCATTCTCGCGGATGGCGGCCTCTTTTTGCTCCAGCTTGATCTCGTTCTGCAACTGCTCGCCCTCGCTCTTGGCCTTTTGCAGGGCCTCCCTCCATCGCTGCCCTTCCTTGAGCACTTCGAGCTTCGTCCGGTCGTCGTTGCCTTTGATCTCAGCCTTCAGACGGTCGATCTCCTGCTCCTTGCGCGCCAGCTGTGCGCTAAGCTCCAACTGCTTCTTCTCCTCCATGCCGTTCAGCTGCGTTTCGAGGCGTGCGATGGTCGCGTCCTTCTCCTTCAGCGCGACCTCCCGCTGCTGCAGGGAGCGCTCGTAGGCTTGATTGGCCTTCAGTGTCGCCGCCGCCTGCTCGGCCTCGTGCTGCTTGTGCAGCTCGGCAATGCGTCGGTCGAGGTCGGCCTTGAACTCGCGATCCTTGACTTGCATAAGGATGGCCGCATAGTCAGCCTCGTCCACCTTGAATGCCTTTTGGCAATTGGGACAGATCAGTTCCTTCATTTGTTCGTGTCTTCTTCAATCAAGTCCACAGACCAGTTCAGGGCTTGGATCTTCATGTCCAGTTCACGCAGCTCGCGTGCCGCAGCGTCCGTGCGTCGGCGCAGGTCGGGCACATCCACCACGCGCACCGTTTTGATCTCGTTGCGCCCATAGCGAGCATCGCCCTCCACCACATGGCTGAGCACCTCCTTCATCAGCTGTACACGCATGGCCAGCACATCCTTACGGGCCATGAGTCGCGTCACCGTCTCGCCCTCGTGCACCGTTCGCATGTTCGTTGCATTGATGCGGTAGATCAGATCCTCCAATTCCTCCAAAGCCGTATTCAGCTCCACGTCCAGCGCAGCCAGATCTTCCGCCGGCGTATCGCCTTCCTGCACCTTGGCGCTGTCCTTAAACCGCACCTTCAGCTCGTTCACTCGTTTCTGTAAGTCAGCCCTGAGGCTGAGCGCTTCTGCCAGTTTCATCGTAGTCGTTATTGCTATATGATTAAATGTAGATCCCCCATTGATGGGCGCGCAAAAGTAAGTCGCAGCAGCATTAGCGACATGTCGTCGGTATTGTCGAAACGAAGACAAAGCCTCTTGCGGGAGTTCCGCTGGACTCGCGGCGTTTGCCTTGACGTCTGCGGGAACGCTGCAAAGGCTTCGAAAAACTTTTTGGCGTTTGCAGGGACGCTGCAAAGGCTTCGAAAAACTTTTTGGCGTTTGCAGGAATGCTGCAAATGCCTCGAAAAACTTTTTGGCGTTTGCAGGAATGCTGCAAGCACCTCGAAAAACTTTTTGGAGTTTGCAGGAATGCTGCAAGTGCTTCGAGAAACTTTTTGGCCTTTGCAGGAATGCTGCAAATGCCTCGAAAAACTTTTTGGCGTTTGCAGGAATGCTGCAAGTGCCCCGAAAAACTTTCTGGGCTTTGCAGGGACGCTGCAAGTGCTTCGAAAAATTTTTTGGCGTTTGCAGAAATGCTGCAAGTGCCACGAAAAACTTTTCGGTGTTTGCAACACCGTTGCAAGTCTCACGAAAAACTTTCTGGTGTTTGCAACACTGTTGCAAGTCCCACAAAAAACTTTCTGGTGTTTGCAACACCGTTGCAAGTCTCATGAAAAACTTTCTGGCGTTTGCAACACCGTTGCAAGTGCCGCGAAAAACTTTTTGGCGTTTGCAACACCGTTGCAAGTCCCACGAAAAACTTTCTGGCGTTTGCAACACCGTTGCAAGCATTTCCAAAAACGTTTGGGCCATCGCGTGGCTTCCGTAGAAACTCTCTGCTGGCTGTCGAACTCACGTTATAGATAGACTTGTAAGGCAAGAATATCCGACCGGCGGAAAAGGTTTGTCTCGGTTGATTATGCTGTCTGTAGGGCCTATGGAGAACTTCTCCACATGTGGTTTCGGTACGGTATCCCTTGGCCTGACGCCCATTGCCAGCCCTGTAGGCCGTATGGAATTGTTTCTACTTTTGCGGCCTGATTTACAAAACAGAAAGACAGTTCGATAATGGATAAGATAAGCTATGCCCTCGGGCTGAGCATCGGGAACAATTTCCGGGCATCGGGTATCAAAGGGCTGGAAATCGATGATTTCATCAAGGGCATAAACGACGTATTTAATGAGGCTAAGCCAGCCATCGCTTTCGACGAGGCGCAACACTTGCTTCAAGCGTATTTCAAGGACCTTCAGGCCGAGAAGTTTGAGATGAATAAGCAGGTCGGTGAAGAGTTTCTACGAATCAATAAGGAGAAGCGGGGCGTGGTGACGCTCCCCAGCGGCCTCCAGTACGAAGTGCTCAAGACTGGCGACGGGCAGAAGCCTGGGCCGAACGACAAGGTGCGCTGCCATTACCACGGCACACTCATCGATGGACGCGTCTTCGATAGCTCCATAGAGCGTGGTCAGCCGGCTGTGTTCGGCGTTTCGCAGGTGATCCGCGGATGGACCGAGGCGCTGCAATTGATGAACGTCGGATCCAAATGGCGTCTCTTTATCCCCTCCGACATGGCCTACGGCGCACACGGTGCAGGCGAGGCTATCGAGCCGAATATGACGCTCATCTTCGACGTGGAACTGCTCGGCATCGAATGAATGAGAGACGACGAAGAGAATAACAATAGAATAGTAACTACATAACAACCAAACAGGAAGATGAAAAAGATTAATGTATGGATGATGGCGGCCGCAGCGGCTGCCTGTGTAACGATGAACTCGTGTAATCAAGGCGGCGTTTCAACAGACGCTAAGCTGAGCTCGCAGATCGACAGTCTAAGTTATGCTGTCGGTATCAATGTTGGAAATAACATCAAGGCCAGTGCGGCTACTTTCCCCGGTGAAGATTCGCTGAAAATTGACCTCGTCATTAAGGGACTCCTGACGGTGCTGAAGGATTCCGCTGCTCAGAAGATGACTTTCGAAGATGCGAGCGCTTACATCAATGCTTACATCATGAAGGTTCAGCAGGCGCAGGCTGAGGCAGAGCTGAAGGTGGGACAGGACTTCTTGGCCGCTAACCGTTCTAAGGAAGGCGTCATAACGACCGCCAGCGGACTCCAGTATAAGGTCATCACCGAGGGCACGGGAGCCAAGCCGACGGTGAAGGATAAGGTGCGCTGCCACTACACCGGTAGATTGCTCGACGGAACCGTCTTCGACAGCTCCGTACAGCGTGGACAGCCTGCTGAGTTTGAAGTGGGTCAGGTGATCCCGGGATGGCAGGAAGTGCTGCAGCTGATGCCCGTAGGATCGAAGTTCCAAGTATGGATCCCCTCCAATCTGGCTTATGGTACGCAGGGCGCAGGGCCGATCAAGCCTAACTCTACGCTCGAATTCGAAATCGAACTGCTTGAGATCGTGAAGTAATGAAGCAGTTCCACAAGTTGACAACCCTCGCACTCGTCTGCGCAGCCATGCTGCTCGGCGGTGCGATGGCCAATGCGGCTGTTAAGCCGACACGTAAGGCATCCGGGCCCGCACTCAAGTCGCCGCTTGATACGGTCAGCTATGCGCTGGGTGTGAACATCGGTAGTAGCCTCCGCGAGAATCTCAAGACGTTCCCCAACGGCCCAGTCAACATCAATGTCTTGGCCGAGATCTTCGTCCGTACGCTCAAGGGCGATACCGCTGGACTGCTGATGAACAACGCAGCCTCCGAGACGTGCATCCAGAACTATGTGATGGAAGCGCAGCAGAAGGAAGGCGACGCTCGCAAGGCCGAAGGCGAGAAATTCCTTGCTGCCAACAAGAAAAAGGAAGGCGTAGTGACGACTGAGAGCGGTCTGCAATACAAGGTGCTCAAGCCCGGTGAGGGTGATGAGAAGCCGACGGACGCTGACCGTGTCAAGGTGCATTACACTGGCCGACTGCTCGATGGTAAGGTGTTCGATAGCTCCGTGGAGCGTGGCGAACCGGCCGAGTTTGGTGTGACGCAGGTTATCCGCGGATGGCAGGAGGCGCTCAAGCTGATGTGCAAGGGCGAGAAGCTCCAAGTGTGGATCCCCTCCGACTTGGCTTACGGTACAGGTGGCGCTGGCGACATGATCAAGTCGAACGCTACGCTCGAGTTTGAGATTGAGCTGCTGGACATCATCAAGCCTGAGCCCAAGGTGGAGAAGGCGGCTGAAGAGGCTGTGGAATCCGCCGAGAAGGTCGTAAACAAAGCCGTAGAGAAGGTGGATAAAGCCGCTAAGAAGGCCGCCAAGGAAGCTGAGAAGGCTGCTAAGAAAGCCGAGAAAGCTGTCAAGAAGACGGAGAAGAAGTAAGCGAGCCAAATCCCTCTCCGCCCACAAGAGCAACCTCTGTGAGGCGAGACAACGAAACGATAGCGGTGTATCGGTGGGCCATGTCCAGAGAGTTGGACACCCCCGATGCACCGCTTCTTTATATCGTATAATATCCACCCCTCCTCCGCCGTTTAATCCCCGGTTGAATCAGGGCAGAGCGGACCCTTCACCACTTCTAACTACTCGCTCTCACCACCACTTAATCCCCCCTACTTCTTATGAAAAGAAACAAGATCCTCTGGGCTGACGACGAGATCGACCTCCTCAAGCCGCACATCCTCTTCCTCGAAGAGAAAGGCTACGACGTGACGCCCGTCATCAGCGGACAAGATGCTATCGACAGCTGTAGCGAACAGACTTTTGACCTCATCTTCCTCGATGAGAATATGCCCGGACTCACCGGACTCGAAACCTTGGTCTCCATCAAGGAGATCGACCCCGCCGTGCCCGTCATCATGGTCACCAAGAGCGAGGAGGAGAGCATCATGAACCAGGCTATCGGTAACCGGATCGCCGACTACCTCATCAAGCCTGTCAACCCCAACCAACTGCTCCTCTCCATCAAAAAGAACCTCCACAAGAACGACATCATCACCACCGCCACCTCCGAGAGCTATCAGCAGGAGTTTGGTCGCATCGGCATGCAGATCAACGACTCCTTTACCGCCGACGACTGGGCGGAGGTCTACAAGAAACTCGTCTATTGGGAGATCGAACTCGAGGAGAACCAAGCCCCCATGCAGGAAATGCTCATCATGCAGAAGCGGGAGGCTAACAGTGCCTTCGGCAAGTTCATCCGCAAGAATTACATGGGCTGGATGGCCGATCCTGCCAGTCGACCGCTGATGAGTCCCGACCTTTTCAAGACGAAGGTCTTCCCCCTGCTCGACGCTGGCGAGAAGGTCTTCTTCATCCTCATCGACAACTTCCGTTTCGACCAGTGGCGCGTCGTGCGGTCGTTGCTTTCGGACCGCTTCACGGTGGACGAAGAGATGTACTACAGCATCCTCCCCACCGCCACCCAGTATGCCCGCAACGCCATCTTCTCCGGACTCATGCCGGCACAGATCGCCCAGATGTTTCCCGATCTCTGGGTCGACGAGGAGAGCGAGGAGGGCAAGAACACGAACGAGGAGCCGCTGATCCAAACCCAGATCGACCGCTTCCGCAAACGCTACGACTTCTCTTACCAAAAGGTCTACGAATCGCAGTACGGCGAGCGTATCCTGAACGGCCTCAACGACCTGCTGCGCAACCAGCTCAACGTTGTTGTCATCAACTTTATCGACATGCTCTCGCATGCCCGTACCGAGAGTAAGATGATCCGTGAGCTGGCCCAGAGTGCGGCCGCTTACCGCAGCTTGACGCGCTCTTGGTTTCAACATTCCGTCATGCTCGAGCTGCTCAACCGACTGGCCGATGAGGGCTGCCGTGTGATCCTCACCACCGATCATGGCACCATCCAGGTCGACGACCCGATCAAGATCACCGGCGATCGCAACACCAACACCAACCTCCGCTACAAGACCGGCCGACACATGACCTGCGACTCCAAGTACATCTTCGAGATCAACGACCCCGCCCGGACTGGACTGCCCTCGCCGCACCTGAGCACGCGCTACGTCTTCGCCACCAACGCCTACTTCTTCGCTTACCCCAACAATTACAACTACTACGTCCCCTACTATCGAGGCACCTTCCAGCATGGCGGTATCTCGATGGAGGAGATGATGGTGCCCTTCATCACCCTGCAACCCAAATGAGCACGATCCACATCCCCTCGCTGGCTTACCTCCACGACGCGGCTCAGGAGTTCCTCCGCACCGTCGGCCCCGCGCCCCGTGTCGTAGCCTTCTACGGCGAGATGGGCGCCGGCAAGACCACCTTCATCAAGGCCCTCTGCGAAGCCCTCGGTGTCCGCGACGCCATCAACAGCCCCACCTTCGCCATCGTCAACGAGTATGTCGGCCGCGACGCCGATCACCTCATCTACCACTTCGACTTCTACCGCATCCGCACCCTTGCCGAAGCCCTCGACATAGGCACCGAAGACTATTTCGAGCGCCCCTCGTGGAGCTTCATCGAGTGGCCCGAACGCATCGAGCCGCTCCTCCCGCCCCAAGCCGTCCGCGTCCACATCACCGAGCAAGCCGACGGCGCCCGCGAGCTAGCGATCAGTGATTAAAAGCCCTCCGCCGAGGGCAGGGAAGTTTGGTCGGGTACCTCGAGAATAGCTGAAGGGCTCCAATTGGGCCGACGCCTCTCTCCGTCATGATGCGCGGACGAGGCGTCGGTCCAACCGCCTGATTGCCGACCTCCGCGAGCAGCCCTCCGTCCGCCTGACGCAGACAAACCTGAGCGGCCGTTATACGGGTGGATCGCCTTCCACCATCTCCGGCCTCCTCGGCCCCGTGCGGCTCAGCGCCCGCCCCATCAAACGGCCGTAGGGAAAACGCACCTCGCCCCGGGTCGCTTTCACCAAAGCGATGCGAAACGCACCTCGCCCCGGGTCACTTTCACCAAAGCGATGCGAAACGCACCTCGCCCCGGGTCGCTTTCACCAAAGCGATGCGAAACGCACCTCGCCCCGAGTCACTTTCACCAAAGCAACGCGAAACGCACCTCGCCTCGGGTCGCTTTCACCAAAGCGATGCGAAACACACCTCGCCCCGGGTCACTTTCACCAAAAAACGTGAGTTCGACGAAAGAATGAGGTTCCTTATCTCAGGAGAATGTCTTTGATAGAGCGCTGTAACGGCCAAAGTGTTTTTGGAAATGCTTTGCTCATCTCGTGGCTTCCGTAGAAACGCGCTGCTGGATTTATGCTTAGATCCAGAGTGCACCTCTTCGACGCACACGAATAGGGGCTCCGTTGGCGGAGAAACGTTTTACCGCTAAACCATACTTTTGCCCGCATGTTATAGCAATTGGTTATTTGAGCATTACGTATGAATTTCCCCTTATTGAAATGGATCGAGCCGAGGAAGCCCTACCGACTCGGACTGGCCCTGAGCGGCGGAGGTGCCAAAGGATTGGCCTATGTGGGCGTCTTTAAGTTTTTGGAGGAGCGCGGTATTCGTCCCGACGTCATTGTGGGTACTAGCGCCGGCGCCATAGCGGCTGTGCTGTGGGCCGACGGACACACCTCGGACGAGATCCGCGAAATGTTCGCCGGGCGTGAGTTCTCCGAGTTTGCTCGGGTGCAAGTGCCCACCACGGGCCTGTTCGACAGCCGTGGCGTGAGTGAGTTTCTGAAGCGTAACCTCCGCGCCAAGACCTTCGAGGAGCTTCGTATCCCCACCATCGTCATGGCCACCGATCTCGACAACGGCTGCGGCCATCGGTTCAGCTCCGGCCCCATCGTGGAGGCCGTGCGCGCCTCGTGCAGCATACCGATCATCTTCAGCCCCGTCGTTATCGACGGCGTGCACTATGTCGACGGCGGACTCTTCCACAACTTCCCCGTCTCCATCATCCGTGACAGTTGCGAGATGGTCATCGGCGTCAACGTCAACCCCTACACCGCCCGCAAGTACAGCAAGAACATCTACAGCATCGGCGAGCGCTCGTTCCACTATATGTTCCGCGCCAACACTGTCGAGGATCGGCGCCTCTGCGACCTGCTGATCGAGACCGAGGAGTTCGGCCATTACAAGCTCTTCGACCTGAAGAATATCGACCACATCGCCCGCGTGGGCTACGTCACCGCTGTCCGCGCCTACAACCGCCTGGCCCGGACGGCCGATAAGAATAATAAGCTCCTGCGTGCCTATCCGCCGCCCAAACGTACCGCGCCCAAGTCGGCTGCCCCCACGAGGCAGGTAGCCGGCAAAGTCGGCCGCCCTCGGTAGAGGCCTTGATCTCCTTTTGCTTCTTGCATCCAGAGAAGAAGCACTCCCCCCCCCCTACATCCGTCACTCACTATGAATAAGAACAGCAAGAACCCCATCATCTATCAAGTCCTCCCGCGGATCTTTGGCAACATGCAGCGCCCCGCGAAGGAGTATGGCAACATTGAAGAGAACGGCTGCGGCAAGATGGCCGACTTCACCCCCGAGGCGCTCGATGCCATTCGCCAATTGGGCGCGACGCACGTCTGGTACACCGGCATCTTAGAGCACGCCACCCGCACGGACTACTCCGTCTATGGCATCCCCAAGGATCACAACGCCGTGGTTAAGGGCAAGGCCGGATCGCCCTACGCCGTGAAGGATTACTACGACGTGGCGCCCGATCTGGCCGTGAGCGTGCCCGACCGCATGGCCGAGTTTGAGGCCCTCGTGGAGCGGACGCACGAGGCTGGGCTGAAGGTCCTCATCGACTTCGTGCCCAACCACGTGGCCCGTCAATACCACTCCGACGCCAAGGATCCCCTCGAGCCCGACCTCGGTCAGAACGATGACACCAGCCGCGCCTTCGCCCGCGACAACAACTTCTACTACCTGCCCGGACAGGCCCTCGCGTTCCACTTCGGCGCCAAACAGGAGGACTTTGAGTACAGCGAATTCCCCGCCAAGGTCACCGGTAACGACTGCTTCAGCGCCACGCCCGGCCGCAACGACTGGTATGAGACGGTGAAGCTCAACTATGGCGTCGACCTGCAAGGCGGTGGCACGAAGTATTTCTATCCCGTGCCCGACACGTGGCATAAGATGCTGGCCATCCTCCGCTTCTGGATCGCTCGCGGCGTGGACGGCTTCCGTTGCGACATGGCTGAGATGGTGCCCGTCGAGTTCTGGCAGTGGGTCATCCCGCGGGTCAAGAGTTGGAAGCAGGTCATCTTCATCGCCGAGGTCTACCAGCCTGCGCTCTATCGTGACTATATCCGCACCGGCGGCTTCGATTATCTCTACGACAAGGTGGGGCTCTACGACACGCTTCGCAGCGTCGTCTGCGGCCATGCCCCAGCCTCACGCATCACGGAATGCTGGCAGGCCGTCGACGACATCCGCCCGCACATGCTCTCTTTCCTCGAGAACCACGACGAGCAGCGCATCGCCTCCGACTTCTTTGCCGGCCGCGCCGAGGCGGGTATCCCCGCGATGATCGTCGCCGCTACCATCGGCACGGGCCCGGTGATGGTCTACTTCGGCCAAGAGCTCGGCGAGCGTGGCATGGACGAGGAGGGCTTTAGCGGACGAGACGGTCGCACGTCCATCTTCGACTATTGGAGCCTCGACACCCTGCGCCGACGTTGTCACGGCGGACGCTACGACGAGGCCCTCCTGACCGACGCCGAGCGTAGCCTGCTGCACCAATACACGGCCATCCTACGCCTCTCGCGTGAGGAGAAGGCCCTGGCCGAGGGCACGTTCTTCGACCTGATGTACGTCAATCCTGCCTCCGACAGCTTCGATCCCGCCCGCCAGTACGCTTATCTACGCAAGGCCGACGAGGTGGTGGTGCTCGTGGCCGTGAACTTTGCCGATACTCCGCGGCGTGTCCGGATACGCATCCCCGAGGACGCCTTCCGCGCCATGTCCATCCCCGACAATGCCCCCGCCCGCCTGACCGACCTCCTCACGGGCACGGTTGCCATCGGCACCCTGACCCACGCCTGCGCCTATGAGGTGGAGCTGCCGCCGTGCTCCGGTCGGCTGTTGAAGTTCGATTACTCCGGCCTGTCGTGACCCCGTTCATAGGGAGCTTTTAGATTTTAGCTCGTCGCGCCCTACTTTTGGCGCCATATTTTTAACTGATACAGCGGGGGAGACAGTCCGCCATCGCAACCGGTGAAGGACGCCCCTCCGCGCTCAAACTACTTACAACCCACTAAACGGATGAGTGCTTATACGCCTTTTGCCATCTTCTCGGGAACCAACTCCCGTTACCTCGCAGAGCGAATCTGCAAAAGCCTGCATTGCCCCCTCGGGCAGATGAACATCGAGCATTTCGCTGACGGTGAATTTTCCGTCTCGTACGAAGAAAGTATCCGCGGCAAGGATGTCTTCCTTGTGCAATCCACCTTTCCCAACTCGGACAACCTCATGGAGCTGCTGCTGATGATGGACGCAGCCAAACGCGCCTCGGCGCACTCGGTCATTGCCGTCATCCCCTACTTCGGTTGGGCGCGGCAGGACAGGAAGGACAAGCCCCGCGTCTCCATCGGCGCCAAGCTGATTGCCGACCTGCTCAGCGTAGCCGGTCTCGATCGCCTGATCACTATGGACCTGCACGCTGACCAGATCCAGGGCTTCTTCAACGTGCCCGTCGATCACCTCTACGCCTCGTCGGTCTTCTTAGACTACATCCGCGAGGAGTTACCCTTCGACAACCTCGTTATAGCCACGCCCGACGTGGGCGGCACGAAGCGTGCCAGCAGCTACTCTAAGTTCCTCGAGCTGCCGATGGTGATCTGCTACAAGAGGCGCCTGAAGGCCAATCAGATCAGCGACATGAAGATCCTCGGAGAAGTAGAGGGGAAGGATGTCCTCCTTATCGACGACATTGTGGACACGGCTGGCACCATCACCCGTGCAGCCGACCTGCTCAAGCAACACGGCGCCAAGTCCGTCCGCGCGATGGCCAGCCACGCTGTCATGTCCGATCCCGCCACGGAGCGCATTGCCAACTCCTGCCTCGAGGAGATGATCTTCACCGACTCGATCCCCTACCAGAAGGAGTGCAGCAAAGTCACCATCCTCTCCGTGGCCGACATGTTCGCTGAAGCCATCCGCCGCGTCTGCCACGACGAGTCGATCAGCACGTTGTACGCCATCAGGTAACCCCCCCTCTAACCCCATTCAATTATGATTATCGACTTCCCCAACATCCCAGAACAACGCCTGCCGAACTTCAAGGGCGGCGAGAAAGAGTACATCGCCCGCATGTTCTTCGACGGGCAGAACCGCATCATGTACGGCCGACTCGAGCCGGGTGCTTCGATCGGCTTGCATACGCACGAGACGAGCAGTGAGATTATGTATTTCCTTGAGGGCCGTGGCAAGGTGCTGCTTGCGGACGGCGAGGAGCGCGTCGCCGCTGGCCAGTGTCACTACTGCCCGAAAGGCCACACGCACAGCCTTGTCAACGACAGCGACGCCGATCTGGTCTTCTTTGCCGTCGTACCTGAGCAATGAGTAGCTGGCCCAGAGTGGCCGGTTTACCGATGAATCATAGGGGCGCTACCTTCGGGGAATAGCGCCCCTATTTGTAGGGCAACCGCATCTAAAACCGCGTGCGGTTTTGATCTCCGTAGGGGTGTGGAGCGCGAAAAACGCGTGTGCCCCCAAGGCTTTCTGTCATTTCGATGTGGACACCCTACCTCTATTTGTGCCCCGCCCCCGAGGTGGCAGTTATTGGCTATACTCCTTTTTTCTTGAGACATCTATACCCCCCTGCTTACTGCAATGAAAATTCGACGCAAGAAGAGAGCAATCATCCTCGCCGTCCTCGCCGTCCTCCTGTTGGGTGCCGGTTATTTTCTGTATCCGATCGTGCGATACAGCGCACACAATTACCAAGAGTTCCAACGCATTCCGGATGAACTGTCTCTTGATATTCCTTTTTCCTATGACGGTCATTTCTCCGTACGATGCACCATTGGCGGTAAAGAGGTGAACATGGGCATAAGCACAAGTGGGATTTGCTTGATGAAAGAAGAAGACCTCAAGAAATATCACGCCATCTATTTCGGAAGGGCTCCGCTGCCTACGAGAAATGTTCGTGGACAGTGGGATTGGCTACGCCTCTACCGCATTCCTGATTTTCGCATAGATACCTTCGCGATGAATCCCCTTTTTGCGTCTGTCGGTAAGCACAATTACATGCATTTGCTGGTGGGAGACAGCGTTTTCGAAGACAATATCTTTCAGCGGAGCAAAAGGATCTTTTCGGTTAAGGAGGGGCAGATGCATGTGGTCATTGCTTTAGATGAGGCAAAGGCGGACATCAGACGTGATAACTTGATGGGAAATGGTGTCTTGGGGTTCAACATCATGCAGCAATGCAATTGGCTTTTCTCAGTGGATGAAGGACGGGTGCGCATATTCAGTGTTGCTAATGATAAGCGGCTCGAACAGGAGAGCAAGGGCTTCCATAAGATTCAGGATGGGCTGGAAGAAGAGGGCATCAGCGCTCGCCTCGGATCGCTTAAAGAAGATCTGGCATTTTCGTTAGCTATCGGGGTAGACGCTGAAGTCGTAGTCAACAATGAGGTGTCCGCCCAGCTGAAGAAACGGTATCCTTATAAGGTGATTCTTAGGCTTCGGGGGGATAACAGCATCGACTCCTTGTTTGTGTTTGATGGCGTTCCGGTGGTGTGGGATGGGATAACGATCCCCAACTGCCAAATCGCGAACAACCCCAAGTTTGCTTTTAACAAGAACTTCTTCGGGGCTCAACTGATGCATCGCTTCAATTTTATTTTGGACTATGGAGCAGATGAGGGAAACGACCTATACATCCAACCGAGCAAAGACTTCGAGCAACAGCGCGCTAAGCCCGTGCTTTCCGCATTCGGAGTCAATATAGAGGAGAGGGAACAGGGAATCGTTGTCCATCGATTGGAGCCGGACGGCATCGCCGCGAAGGCCGGCATCGCCTTAGGTGATGTGGTGCTGGAGTTGGACGGACGCGCGCCCAGAGCCTTACTCACCAGCCAAGATTTCATCCGATATACAGCCGATAAAAAGGAGATCCGCTTACGAATCAAGGATAAGGGAGAGATGCGGCTGGCGCTGTGAGGTCTTGTTTCCCCAGAGTAAATTCCTCCAACCGATCTCTTTTGAAGGCGTTCCCCAGAGTAAATTCCTCCAACCGATCTCTTTTGAAGGAATTTCTCCGAGTAAATTCGTCCAACCGACCTCTTTTGAAGGAATTTCTCCGAGTAAATTCGTCCAACCGATCTCTTTTGAAGGAATTTCTCCGAAGAAATTCGTCCAACCGATCTCTTTTGAAGGAATTTCCTTGAGTAATTTTCACCGTTGACCAGTCATCGGTAAAAATTACTCAAAGAAACGCCTCCATTGATCCTTAGTTGGCGTTGTTGTCGCCTCTAAACGTTCACCGCTGCTGCTTACTTTTGCGCACTGCAATTAAAAATCATAGGAACATGGCATTAGCATCGAAATACGATCCCTCGTCGGTCGAGGGGAAATGGTATCAATACTGGTTGGACAACGGTTTCTTTCGCTCCCTCCCGGACGAGCGCGAGCCGTACACGGTGGTCATCCCGCCGCCCAACGTCACCGGCGTGCTCCACATGGGGCACATGCTCAACAACACGATTCAAGACATTCTTGTGCGCCGCGCACGCATGACGGGCCACAACGCCTGCTGGGTGCCGGGCACTGATCATGCCTCCATCGCCACCGAGGCCAAAGTGGTGGCACGACTGGCTGAGCGCGGAATCCGCAAGTCAGACCTCACCCGCGAGGAGTTTCTGCGCCACGCTTGGGAGTGGAAAGAGGAGCACGGCGGCATCATCCTCAAGCAACTCCGACGCCTCGGCGCCTCCTGCGACTGGGATCGCACGGCCTTCACCATGGACGACATCCGTTCCCGGAGCGTCATCCGCGTCTTCTGCGATCTGTACCGCAAGGGGCTGATCTATCGCGGCGTTCGCATGGTCAATTGGGACCCCGCCGCCCTCACCGCCCTCAGCGACGAGGAGGTGATTTATAAGGAGCAACAGGGCAAACTCTACTACCTGCGCTATCGCATCGTCGGCGAAGACGGGTACGCCATCGTGGCTACGACCCGACCCGAAACGATCATGGGCGACACGGCCATGTGCATCAATCCGAACGATCCGAAGAACCAACACCTCCGTGGACGGCGCGTTATTGTTCCGCTCGTGGGGCGTGAGATCCCCGTCATCGAGGACGACTACGTAGACATTGAGTTTGGCACAGGCTGCCTCAAGGTCACCCCCGCGCACGACGTAAACGACTACATGCTGGGCGAGAAATACAACCTCCCCTCTATCGACATCTTTAACGACAATGGCACCATCGCTCCCGCTGGCGAACTTTACGTCGGCATGGATCGTTTCGCTGTCCGCGAGCAGATCGTCCGCGACCTTGATGCCGCTGGACTGCTCGAAAAAACAGAGGATTACACGAACAAGGTGGGCTTCTCCGAGCGTACCAATGTGCCCATCGAGCCGAAGCTCTCCATGCAGTGGTTTCTGAAAATGGACGGTCTGGCTAAGCCTGCACTCGATGCGGTGATGAACGACGAGATCCGTTTCTACCCGCCGAAGTTCAAGAATACCTACCGCCACTGGATGGAGAACGTGAAGGATTGGTGCATCAGCCGCCAACTGTGGTGGGGGCATCGCATCCCGGCTTACTATGCCTCGCCGACTGATGAGGAGGCGTCGGGCAATGTGTCGCCGGTCATCATCCTCGTGGCCGAAACCGAGGAGGAAGCGCGTGCACAGGCAGCTGAACACCCCATGTTGAAAGGACGTTCGTTCACACTGCGGCAGGATGAGGATTGTCTTGATACATGGTTCTCTTCTTGGCTTTGGCCCATCGCTCTTTTCGACGGCATTAACCATCCCGGTAACGACGAAATGCGTTATTACTACCCCACGGCGGACCTTGTCACTGGTCCGGATATCATCTTCTTCTGGGTGGCACGCATGATCATGGCCGGCTATGAGTATGAGGGGGATAAGCCCTTCCGTAGCGTCTACTTCACCGGCATCGTGCGCGACAAGCTCGGGCGGAAAATGTCGAAGTCGCTCGGCAACTCACCCGATCCGCTCGCCCTTATCGACCAATACGGCGCCGATGGGGTGCGTATGGGTATCATGCTGGCCGCTCCAGCAGGTAACGACATCCTCTTCGACGAGTCGTTGTGCGAACAAGGGCGCAACTTCAACAACAAGATCTGGAACGCACTCCGTTTGGTGAAGAGTTGGGAGGTTTCCGATGCGGCAGAACAGCCAGATGCGGCAAGAATTGCGATCGATTGGATGGAGGCGAAGTTCTGTGCGACGATCGTGGAACTTGAGGATGATTTTTCGAGGTACCGTATCTCCGAAGCGTTGATGACGGCTTACAAACTCTTTCGTGATGAGTTCTCTGCGTGGTATCTCGAGGCTGTTAAGCCTGCTTACGGTCAGCCCATCGATGCAAAAACATATCGTTCCACGATCTCGCTGTTTGAGAAACTCATGCTGACCCTTCATCCGTTTATGCCCTTCATCACAGAGGAAGTATGGCAGGCATTGGCCGACCGTCAGCCGGGTGAGAGCATTATGGTCACTCAGCAGCCTCGCCCGGAGCAAACGAACGACCTCCTGACAGCCGATTTCGAGGTGGTGAAGAGCATTGTGGCCGGTGTACGCTCCATTCGACTCGAGCGCAACATCCCGAATCGAGACTCTCTATCACTGCACATTGTCTCTGGCGATCATAATGAGACCTACAATCCGGTTATTCTCAAGATGTGTAACGTCGATACGATCGCACGTGCACCGAAAGATGCCACTGCGGCTTCATTCATGGTTGGTACCACGGAATATGCCGTGCCGCTCGGTAGTACCATCGACGTAGCCGAGGAGATTCGGAAAATGGAGGAGGAGATAAACTATCTCGAAGGCTTCCTCCATTCGGTAATGAAGAAGCTCGGCAATGAGAAGTTTGTCGCTAACGCCAAGCCTGAAGTTGTAGCTGTCGAGCGAAAGAAGCGTGCCGATGCAGAAAGTAAACTCGCACTTCTGCGGGAAAGCGTGGCTAAGCTGAAAGACAATGCGTGACTTATCGAAGTAGAAAAATGACACAAACCGATAAAAGAAGAGGTTGGGGCATATACGTATGCCTCAACCTCTTACTGTTACTTACCTCATGCAGTACCATCCGCTTCATTGGGATCGAGACTTTGGAGCCTTCTGAGCTGCACGTTCCGCACACAGTTCGTCGAGTGCTGATTGTGGACAATGCAGCGATGCCATCTGCCGCCCCTTGTGCGTTGACGTTGGGGAAGATTCCACTGGAGGTGAAGGAAGTGACGACTGACAGCATGGCGTTTTACTACTGCCACACCTTGGGCGAACGCATCGCCGATGCGCATCGTTACGACGATGTTCGTCTCTACGACAGAGCTTATCGCCCCTCCCACCTCTCCGATCAACCGCTATCAGCCTCCGAAGTCCGCCAACTGTGTACGGACGAGGGTGTAGACGTCGTTATCTCGCTCGATCGCCTACAGTTCAGCATCAAAGGGGACGTCAACCCGCTCTACTTCCTCACCCACGACCCGTTACGGGTCGAAGTGTCTGGTCTCATCCGTCTTTCCATCCCATCCGATACCCTAACGATGGTCCGTACCGTCCACCTATCCGACACTCTCCGCGCTGCGTTTGAGGGTACCATCGATAACCCCGAAGCCATTAGTCAGGCCATGCGTACCGTATTACGTGAAGTTTCACTCTACATGGCTGACAAATCATCTTCGCGCTTTGTTCCACACTGGGAGCCGAATGTTCGTTGGTACTATACCTCCTCTTCATCCGCATGGAAAGAGGCCAGTGCCTATGCCGCTGCTGAGAAATGGAAGGAGGCCTCCATAATCTGGCATCGTCTCTACGACCAAGCTCGAAACTGGAAAGTCAAGGCGCGTTTAGCTTCTAACGTCGCTGTTAGCGAGGAGCTATGTGGCAATCTATCAATAGCCTCCGACTGGGCCGAACGTTCCTACACCCACTATCTCGAGTATGCCTCAGAGGTAGACTCCACCACACTCAATCGCCAGCGACGCTACACGGAAGCCATGAAGCAGCGTCTTCGCTCTGACAAAGAACTGAGGGATTTGGGAAAGTGAGTCTTGTGATGTTCCACGATGTGGCTTTGTATAGATGTGAATTCGGGTGGGGCAACAGGACACAAAGAAATAGACACTTGTTTTTAGGATCTCCGGTCAACCCTTCTATCTTTGCCCGCCGACAAACAGAAGAATACGTGAAAGAGAATCCAAAGATTCAGGGAATAATAGAGTCCATATTCTTATCCGCGATAGATAGGGTAACAAAAGATGGATCAATACAGACGATCAGCCGTTTGTACGTGCAATTGGATGCTGACGCAGGTGAGATCCAGATTTTTGATGAGCCTGAGCATTTATTGAAGAAGAAGGTCATCTTCGATTGGGCTGATCCGCGCAATAAGGGTGCCGCCTTTATGCAGCGAAAACTTGCGATGATACGTTCGGCAATAGCTCGTGTGGAAGCAAAAGGCGTCTTTGATCATCCAAAGTGTTCAAAGCCGTTCTTTATTAGTCTAGTAGATGATGAGTTTAAAGAGTCAGAAGTGTTGTTTGGACAGAAAGAACTGTCAGAAAAGGAAGAGGAACGTTTGATGAGAGGCTTAGAAAAAGAACTGGATGATTTTTATCGGAAACTATTTCCAGATATGGAATAAAGCTCTATCTTTGTCCCCCGATAAGAAGAACGATTGTTGGATTTGATGAAATCATAGTTGTAAATTGCCGAAATGGCTCAGTTGGTAGAGCAATTCATTCGTAATGAATAGGTCCCCGGTTCGAGTCCGGGTTTCGGCTCAAATAAAAGATAATAGGAATATAAAGGGTATACGTATATATAGGCGTATACCCTTTCTTGTAAAAGAGAAATGCAGAACACCTCTATTCGGAATAAGTCAAGTCACGTAGAAGTCCTTAAGCTTCGATAGAAGGAGATCGATTTTACGTAAGAAGTGGTGCGGAATAGAATGCTAGGATGAAAAAGTAGCCTTGTAGATTGTCTATGTGTAATAGAATACCGAATAGATGCAAGTGTGCTTCAGAGAGGGATTAAGGTTCGAGAGTGAAAGATGAGCATAGCGCTGTTTGTTCTTGGATTTTACTGTTTTGTTGGAGCGCTTTGCCTTTTGGATAAGAATTAGAAGAGTGGATCAGAAAAAAGAGGGGGATGGATTGTGAGAATAGGGCAAATCTGTATTTTTGTTGCGGCGATTGACTCGTGTGGAGCTAATGCAGCGATTGTTGGTTGTAGAGGCGAAGGATGAGGCGAAAGAAGAGATTTTACGAGTATTAATATTTAACTAATTGATTATGAACAAAAAAGTATTTACTTTGTTGGCGGCTTCGTTCATGCTACTCTTAGGAGCAGTAGGGGCAAGTGCTAGGCCTGCATGGGGAGATTCTGTAAAGTATCTACCCGATGGCACAGGAAAGGGTGCTTACCACCTTCAGGTGTCGTTCATCGGTCAGAGGGCTATTAAGGATAGCGTTTTGATGATGGATCAGGAGGGTCGTTTGGACTTTGCTGATAGTGCTTATGTGTGGAATAAGGATGGAGATCCTGATTCTGCATTTTTCAAATTGCGTTCCTCTTTGTGGTGTGTCAATGTTGGCAAGCCAGAGAATGCAGGAAAGGTTCCTGCCTTTACCTTTATAAATAAAGAGTATGGCGCAGAGCTAGCATTTGATTATCAGCCTCATTTGTTTACTGATACGGGTACAACGAGTACACGAGCTACGATCTACCATGATTGGTGGGCACGATTGGTCCCAGGTTATGGCATTGATCTGATTGCGGGTCAGACGTCAGCTCCGTTGGTAGGTGGTAACTTGTCTAAATGGAAATTTTCACGTACATATAATGGAGCACACGGGTCTGCAGAATTAGAGAAAGATCAATATTTAGCAATTGAAGTAAAACCAGATTATTATCTGACGTTTGCAGTTCCTTCTGCGGGTACCTCGCAGGGTAAAATTCGTCTAGTTGTAGCTCATAAGAATGAGTTCGCTGATACTTCAAGCTTTTACAAAAAGGAATTGGTTCGCTTTAGATTGGTCAACGCATCTCCGAGAGTATTGACGGCTCACGATTTCAATACAAGGATGCATCAAAATCCTACAGAGGGTCCGGTTCAGTTGTTCTTCTCTCCGGATGTAACATCAGGACAGACGAATGCTTTTGCTCAATTGCTGAAGGCTACGGATGTTCAGTCATCTACCCGTGGGAAGGATAATCATTATCTTTACTTGAATACCACCGGAGGTCAGTATATAACTATGTCCACGTCGGAGTCGGGCTACAATAGTGACTTGGGTATTCGTTATCCAAAGATTGAAACGACAGGTGCTACTAATGAAGATCAGAGTAAATGGCGCTTGGTTTACTATCCTTCAGAGGATAGCTTGATTGTCAATGTGAAGGGGTATAAGAATCATGTAAGTTATGGTACTCAGAAAGATCCGGGTTCATACTCTCTTAATGAGGACTTATACAACAATGATATTTTGAATTATTTGATTCTTCGTGTACAGGATCTAAATGCTACGGCTGGTCGTATACTAACAGTAGCCAATGCACCGGCTAATACACGCATTCATTTCAATATTAATAATTGCGTGGTATATGATACGGATCGGACGACTGTTCCTTCGAACTTGTATACGGTAAGGGATCGTGAGGGTCGCTACTTAGTGGTTCCGATGTATGCAGGTGATCTCACACCACAGTGGATGCGTCTGGAAGATATTGAAAACGCAAATCGTACGCCGTCCGATCAGTGGTTTGTGACGAAGGTGAATGATGGATCGGGTATATCGAAGATTCATCTGACGAACCGTGAATTCAATAATGTCCGCATCGAGTTTGTTCAAGTATATAATGACTACCATCTGTTTAAGGGTGTATGGCATCGTATTGACGAAAACGGATTAGGACGTGACTATAGCCCGATTATGGGTAGAAACTATGTGAATCTGGCTGGTTTTACTGTAGTTCCGAAGCCATATCGTAATGATCCTTACTTGGGATATAAGTTCTTTAGTAAGAATCCCGATGAGGCTGCTGCTATTAAGGAAGCAACTGACTCATTGAATTGGTTTGCTTATGCTTTCAATTACTTGAATAAGCTGAGTGATGGTAATCACTATATGGGCTTCCGTGACAATGCTTCGAGCACAGATACAGGTTTATATATCTTAAAGGATGACACATACTTCCAACTTGTTGTCCCCGACACTCTGCGTAGAGAGGGTTATGGTGTTGAGAAATATGGTATTGGCTGGAATGATGGTCTATTAGCTAACTTCAGTAACACAAATAGCGACGACTATATCGCTCCGTTGAAACGCTGGTTCTATCACTTACAAGTGAATGACTATTGGAAGTTTAAGCGGAATGAGAACTATGTTGTAATGGACGACAATGCACGTTATGGTTATACGCCAGAGAGAAATGCGAATAGTCGTCGTTTGAATAAGGCGAAGTTCTATCTGCGCTTTACGTATGAGACAAATGGGAAGGATTACTATACGCTGTTAGATCGAATCGATATCTCGAACTTCCACTACCTGACGTATGTAAAGGGTCTTGCTGTTACGGATACGATTAAGGCTTATGATTGGAGTCATGGCAGCATCAGGCAGAATTCGTTTGGTGTAGTAGCCGCTAGCGTAACGGATCACGCTCCGATGTATGTAGCCGCACAGCCGAAGACGATTGGTACATATCGTGTTTCGACGTTTGCTTTAACTCATGAAACAGAGCCATTGTATCGTCGCTTCAATTCTTTAGATGAAGGTTCTGTTGCGACTGATGATCCTGATACGGTAGCATTCCGTCGTACAGCAAAGCCTAATGATTATCTGTATGAAGATGCGCACAGTGTATACTCTGCGACTAAGAAGCAGAATGCGGCTGGCTATAGCAATATCAATTTCGCTGGTGTAGAGAATGCAGACGATGCTATCAAGAATAAGGATAAGGATCAGGTATTCAAACGCCACATTGATACAGATTGGGCTATTTATGTAGATACTGCTTATGTGAACCGTGGTACGGGTCTGATCAAACCGCAGTACTTGCTGGTGGTAGGTCCGGAATTTGGTTGGCTGGGTTGCCCGGTTTGTGGCGAAGATGAGTTGAATCGTCCATATGTATATGGCCGCTTCTTACGTAACGAGACGGATTCTGCACGCACTTATCCTCAGATGGGTTCGCAGAGTGCTATCCGCGATCGTGATTACATCTTGCCTTCTAACTGGGATCGTTTGGCCTTCACCCCAGCTATCCACGCAGGTGATACTTTGTATGTTCTTAATGGACATTCGATTGAAGAGTTCTATGTGAAAGGTGCTAATGGACAGCGTTATGTGAACTACAAGAAACTGAATAACACACCGCGTGTGAAGAAAGTATTCTTGGGTAACAACCTCCATAAAGACGAAGTGTTCTCGTTCCGCTATATCGAACCTCGTGGTGGATCGAAGAAAGACTTCTTGATCGAGTCTGAGACATGGAATCGTGGTGCTGGACGCATGATTGCTCCAATGCAGGGTGCATGGATCAAGATTCAGAATGGTGTGCCTGTTGTCAGCCGTGGATCGTACTACGATGCGATTACTGAGGCCGAAGTTTGGAATGTACGTAAGACGGACAAAGCTCCGTTGGCCAACAAGGAAGTATCTACGACGAATGTAGTAGTAACTGCCGGTGTGGGTAACGTAACTGTTCTGAATGCTTCAGGTAAGGCTGTTACTGTAAGCAATATCTTAGGACAAACGGTAGCGAAAGCCGTATTGGCATCTGATAACGAGACGATTTCTGCACCACAAGGTGTCGTTATTGTGTCGGTAGAAGGTGAGAATGCAGTGAAGGCTGTCGTGAAGTAAAAGATAGAGATGAAGATTTTCGGACGGTAGAGTTCTATCTACCGTCCGGATTCCTTCGATCGAATTATAATCGACTATTTGAATATTAAAACGATAATAATTATGAACAAAAAGATTTTCACGCTATTAGCGGGAATTCTCATGTTGGGGCTATTTGCAGTCTCGGGCAATGCCCAAGGAAGGAGTACCTTCTTAAAGAAGCAAGACCTGCGTGTGGGAAAACCCGTAAGGAAATTGCAGGCTGGCCCTAACAAAGGCTATTACTACTTATCCGTAGATAGTGTAGTAGGTTTTGGTCCTGCTACTGTTAGTAGCGCACTGACAAAACTTCAGGGTGGACGCGTAGATACGATATCGTCTTACATCCCAGACGGTAATAATGGATCAAAGAAGTTGATGGTTCTGTTTATGCGTCCGGATACAAACAAAAATGGGAGATACTCTCTTTTTGTTGATACACTCAATGTGATCAAGCGTACAGGGAGTAGAGACTCTGTAAAGGCTAAATGGAAAGGTTATTTTAAGGATAATACGCCGAAGACAGAGATTTCAGCCTCTGCTCTGTGGTGTGTAAATGTGACGGACTATCTACAAGGGCAGAATCCAACATTTGATTTTACGAATAAGCAGTATGGGACTCTGTTGGAAATAGATGCTTATAATCATGAGAGTTGGAGACGTGACTCGTCTAGTTCCTTAAATGCAGATAGGAATAACTGGAGGATGTCTCCTGCACATGGTAAAACGTCATTAGTTCCTGGAGGTCTTTCTGGATGGGAGTTTTCTGAGACTTATGCAACCGTTTTAAATGCGGGTCGTCCATTGGTTACTTATTTGGATGATACGCACGATACGGTAGCTGTATTGTGTATGCCGCGTGATACTTCAGGTGGACATCGTTTTGGAGAATTAGTTCCGGATAGCTTTATCTGTGTGAAGATTGCTCCGGCAACGGATGTAAGAGCTGGTAAAGTGGATGGTATGCTCTATTTCACTTTGCGTGAAGCGCTCCCGTTCGCATTGGATGCCAATGATTTCAATTCATTGAGTCGTACGAATCCGCTGAAATTCTCTCCGGATGCTGCTTCGAACAATATTTTCACCTCTGGTCTGGAGGCCGCACAGCTTGACACAAGTGCGCATCGTGCAGCTTTAGTCAATGCGGCATTCTTGAAATCTTATGGGACTTCTCCATCACTTGCTCCGTGGAATGCTCCTGTTCCCGGTGATACTGTCTTGGTCGCTTTCCCGGACTCTATTCTGGATTATCTGGGCTACCTGCATTTGAAGAGTGGTAATAACTATTTGCGAGTTGACTCCAATTTCCATGTACGTAATGCTGGAGGTGATCAGTTCCTGAAATTTGCAACGGGTACACAGGCGCAGATGTGGACAAAACTTCGTGGTGATACGGTCTCTCTGAGAGACTCGTTGATGTACGGTCAGTACGTTTGGCGTATGGTCTATTATCCTTCGGGAGATAGCGTCTATATCAATCCCTTCAAGGCAGCTTATCGTCCTGAGTACGATCCAGCTATCTGGCGAAATGGGGCGGATAGTGTTCGTACTCTTGGTTGGGTGACACAACAACGTTATACGTTTGCTGCAATTCCTGACACTGCGGTATTGTATATGCAATCAAACGCTATCGCTAACAATGGACGACTGAATGCAATTAACCTTGCACTCATATCTGCCAACACAACTTCAATGGTTGGTACTGTGAACCAGCTTGATAGTAATCAGGTGAAAACAGCTCGTCTGAGAGATGGATTTATGATAGGTGCTAATAATACGAGAGGAGAGAATGCTCCGCTTCCATATAAGTATCGTCATCGTTTGTATGTATCGATTCAGAATTTGGCTTCAGGACGTGAGGTTACACTCCACTCGAACCATAGTGGATTCCTTCCGGCCGGTGATTGCAGTATCAATACGCACATCAATTTTGGTGGCTACTATACTCCTTGCTTGGCTACTGGTTCTGATCGCGTTTCGATCCCGTCAGATTTGTATCTGATCCGTAATACGGATGGACAGTATCTGCATGTTCCGTTGTACTCTGCTCACGACTCTGCTGTTTGGACTTACTTAGATGAGTTCGTACATCCAGAAGAACTTCCTTCTTTCCAGTGGATTGTTGAGAAGCGCTATCGGAACTCGGAGAATTCTCCGATCAACATCATCAACCGTGAGTTTGGTCATCGAGTTGGTAATAAGTATGGTCTGGCTTTCGAAAACGTACAGTTGAAGAAAGACATGGAGCACTTCTCTTTCCGTACTGATCGCTGGAGATGGAATGAGGAGAAGAAGGTGAACGAGAGAACGACCACGTTCGATGCTGCTAAGTCGAACATGAGTGAAAAGAACGGCGCTACGTTTATTGCGTTGCCGAAGAAGTATAAGAATGATCCGTTGCTGGGTTACCAGTGGATTAATCCGGATACTTCAATCGTGAACCTCTACGCATTTAACTATGCAAGTGGTATCGATGATAGCCGTTACATCTCAACCGCTAAGGATTTCGATATGAATGCTTATCCCAAAACGGATACGTTCCTCTATATCGGTGCTAAGGACAATTTCGATGTGGCCTACTTCCGTATGGATACGATCGGTGCTGAGAATGGTAAGTTGAACGAATACGGTTACAAGGTGGTTTCTAATAGGAATCAAGTAGGCGACCTCGTAACGCTGAAGCGTCAGGCTTATCGTCTGAACTTCGAGAATCCGTTCAAGTACTGCTTGGGTACGCTTTCTGTAAGCAATGCTGCACAGCACTTCTATTCATTGAGCTCGAGATTGACAGCTCCTCTTACCAACATCTTGGGCAGACCTGTCTTCTACTTGCGTGATGTATATATGGAGAACGATGGTGTAAAAGACTTCGCTCTTGTACAGGTGATGGATACGGTGGCTATGCAGAGTGCAGATTCTACGCAGCTGAAGACTTATATGACTCAGACGTTGGGATCTCAGATTACTGAGTTGATGATGAGAAACCTCAGAATCGCTGGTAAATTCAATCCGGGTCTCTTTGTACTGGCTGTAGACGAGCCGACGCTGAAGCTGAAGTTTGACTATCGTGGTAATTCTGTAACACGTGTATCGACCTTTAGATTGAAGAAGGATGCAGATCCGATCTACCGTCGCTTCAATACAGCGCTTGAGGGTAAGGTAGGTGATGACTCACCCAGAACGATGAAGTTCTTCAGAACAAGCAGTATGACGACAGGTAAGGATTACCTCTTCGAGAATACGGGTGCTCTGACGGATCAGAAGGCTTACTACAAGGGCCCGAGAAACTATCTGGGTCTTGTAAGTAGCAACTCTAATCCTAACGCTAAGACTTCGATCTTCGTGGATACGGCTTATGTAAACCGTGGAACGGGTTATATCAAACCGCAGTACTTGCTCATGATCCGTCCGTCGATTGTAAGCGATACATTGGGTTGCGACGACAATGGTGAATTGACGATCCATCTGCCGGGCTACCGTAGAGGTATGTACCTGATCAATGCTACCGACTCTGCTAATATGGAGAGAACGGCCGGTGTTGATGACGAGCGTAACACTTACCTCTGGAACACTCGGTGGGAACGCTTCGTGTTCACGGATGCTATCCATGCAAACGACGCTCTCTATATCCTTGGTGGTGCAGACTTGAGCAACCTCTACACGAAGGTTGATGCTAGGGGTAATGTGAAGGCGCTTGATTTGGCTAAGCTGGATGCCGTATCTGATCCGACGCCGGCTGCACCGAAGAACGGTAAGATCCGCAAGATTGCTTTGGGTAACAACTACCACAAAGACTGCGTATTCTCCTTCCGTTTGGTTGAGCGTGGATCGCCCCAGAAGGACTTCTTGATCGAGTCTGAGACTGCATATCGTGGTGAGCCTATTACGAATCGGAATCCGATGATCGCACCGTGTATTGGTGGTTGGTTGAAGATCCAGAATGGTGTACCTGTAATCAGCCGCTCTGACGCAGAGAAGAGAATACCGGAAGGTGATCTGTTCAATGTAGAGATGACATCTGAAGATCCTGTTTCCAACGTAGTTGTTCCGGCTACTACGGGTGTGAAGGTGGTTGCTGAGAACGGTTCTGTAACTGTGCTCAACGCTTCTGGCAAGCGTGTAGTGATCAGCAATGTACTGGGTCAGACGGTGGCTAATACGGTATTGACTTCTGATCGTGCTACGGTATCCGCTCCGAAGGGAGTTGTGCTTGTGGCCGTTGAAGGCGAACCGGTTGTGAAGGCACTGGTGAAGTAACAACTAGTGATATTAATTGAGGGAAGGCTGCTCCTATATGGGGGCAGCCTTTCTTTTTTGATCTTATGGTCCGATGGAATTACAGTCAATCAGAAATGGATAGGGGATAATCTTTCACGCACGAAGGGCGATCCTATTAAGAACATGGCCTCCTTCTCCAAGATTTCCATTCGTTAGGAGAGGGTAAAACCGTACAACGGAGAGGGGGGCTGAGGGGCTACAGAGATCAAAACCACGCGTGGTTCTAATCTCCGTAGGGGTACAGACATTAAAACCACGTGTGGTTTTGCTTTCCGTAGGGGTACAGACATGAGAACCACACGTGGTTTTGATCTCCGTAGAGGTACAGACATTAAAACCACGCGTGGTTTTGATCTCCGTAGAGGTACAGACATTGAAACCACGTGTGGTTTTGATCTCCGTAGAGGTACAGACATTGAAACCACGTGTGGTTTTGATCTCCGTAGGAGTAAGTATGAAGAATGTATCTCGGGCCTATCGCCATTTTGATACGAGGTTACCCTAATTCGTCCTCATATAGTTGATGCTTTCCATTACAATTATTTGCTTTGCGGGAGCATTCTGATTTCTATGAACAAACAGTCATGGAAGCAATGAAGATCACTAAACATCAAATGAAAATAGAGTATGAAAACACGTCTTACCCTACTGTTACTGTTTTGCCTCGCTGTTAGCCTGTACATGCGAGCTTATGACAATGTGCGTCGGCCAGATACGCGTGCGCTGGGATTGGCTGGTTCCGAGGTTGTCTATTCGCCGCTCTTCAACCCATCGCTGACGCCCTTCTTTGCGCATCGCCAGCTGCGCGGTGACTATTTCAACCCCTATGGGATGAAGGAGTTGGTCACGGTCAGTGCTGGGCTCAACGTACCGAACCGCATTCTGCCGTTCGGTGTGCACATCGCCTCGTTTGGCTACGACAGATACCGCGAGAGCATGTTCCGCCTTTCGGTCTCTAAGCGGCTGAGCAGCATGTGGTCACTGGGGGTGAGTGTACAGTATGCTCTCCTGCAGTCTGAGATTTTTGAGCAGGACGGGCAGCGGCTGTCGGCTGACGTGGGTGTGGCGCTACGGCCAACAGATAAGTGGCTGCTGGGACTGTCGGTACTTCATTTCCCCGCTGTTTCGATCGGCTCCGATGAGACGAATCAGGTGCACATGACGCCGCGGATGGTCCTTCTCGGGGCGCGTTATATGATGGACGAGGGCTTGGAACTTTCGGCCGAGGCGGAGTATCGGCAGTATGAGCCCTTCCTCTTTTCAGTCGGGGCAGAGTACACGCCTTTTGCCAATTTCCAACTGCGTGCCGGTGTGAAGTCGTCACCCTTCAGCCCTTCGCTGGGCGTGAGCTATTCTTTCATCGGCCTGACCCTCGACACAGCACTATACTATCACCCCGCGCTTGGAGCCAGTGTGGGAATTGGGCTGGCATATTCGTTTTGATGTGAGAAGCCATTCTTTTTTAACGTGAGTTCGACGAAAGAATGGACTCCCTAATCCCTGAAGAATGTCTTTGATAGCGCGCAGTAGCAGCCAACGTGTGACTCCCGTAGGAACTCTTTGCTGACTTTGTTCTTACATCGAGCTCACGTTAAGGGGCAGAGCATGCTATGTGACGGAAAAGATGAGACAGAAAGGCGGAATAGGTCTCGAATAGGTTCGACGGGGAGGGACGTATTGTGGCAGCTATGGAGGGCGGGTAAGCATTCGCCCTATATTTTTGGCACCGTTTTCAACGAATAAGCCTATACGAATCATGTCAGAACGAAAAGTTAGGGTGCGATTCGCGCCCAGTCCCACGGGACCCCTTCACATCGGCGGTGTACGTACCGCGTTATACAATTATCTGTTTGCGAAAAAGCACGGCGGCGACTTCATTCTCCGCATTGAGGACACGGACTCTCAGCGCTTTGTGCCTGGTGCCGAGGAATACATCATCCAGTCGTTCGAGTGGCTCGGCCTCCGCTTCGACGAGGGCGTCGGGTTTGGCGGTAACTATGGCCCCTACCGACAGAGTGAGCGGAAAGCCATCTATCGCCAGTATGTTGACCAGCTGCTGGATGCTGGCTTAGCCTACATCGCTTTTGATACGCCCGAAGAATTAGAGGCGAAACGGAGCGAGATCCCCAACTTCCAATACGACGCTTCGACGCGTGGGCAGATGCGCAACTCCCTGACGCTTCCGGCCGACGAGGTGCAGCGGCTGATCGACAGCGGTGCGCGCTACGTGGTGCGTATCCGCATCGAACCGAACGAGGATATTCGCGTCAACGACTTGATCCGTGGTGAGGTGGTCATCAACTCGTCCATCCTCGACGACAAAGTGCTTTACAAATCGGCCGATGGACTACCCACGTACCACATGGCGAACATCGTGGACGATCATCTGATGGAGATCACGCACGTGATCCGCGGCGAGGAATGGATCTCGAGTGCGCCGTTGCATGTATTGCTTTACCGTTACCTCGGTTGGGCTGACACGATGCCCCAGTTTGCGCACCTGCCATTGCTGCTCAAGCCTGAGGGCGGAGGCAAGCTGAGCAAGCGCGACGGCGACCGCCTCGGATTCCCCGTCTTTCCCCTCGAGTGGCACGATCCGAAGAGTGGCGAAAAGTCATCTGGCTATCGCGAGAGTGGCTACCTGCCTGAGGCCGTGATCAACTTCCTTGCGCTGCTCGGGTGGAACCCCGGCAACGACATAGAACTGATGACCCTCGACGAGATGGTCCGCCTCTTCGACCTTACCCATTGCAGCAAGAGCGGCGCCAAGTTCGATTATGAGAAAGGCAAGTGGTTCAACCACCGTTATATCCAGCTGCGCAGCGACCGCGACATCGCTGACATGTTCCGCCCTGTGCTCGAAAGTCATGGCATTAAGGATGCCGACCAGGCGTATGTCGAGAAGGTGGTTGGGCTGATGAAGGAGCGCGTCAGTTTTGTGCCCGAACTCTGGCCACTGACCTATTACTTCTTCGTCGCGCCGACCGAGTACGACGAGAAGACCCGCAAGAAGCGTTGGCGCGAAGACAGCGCGGCACAACTCACGGAGCTGATCGAAGTCTTGCGTGGGCGTGAACCCTTCGACGTGGAGGGTACCGAGGCGTACGTCAAGGAGTGGATCGCAGCAAAGGGCTACCACCTCGGCAACATCATGAATGCCGTCCGGCTGGCGCTCGTTGGGCAGGGCATTGGGCCGCAGATCTTCCACATCACCGAGGCCATCGGCAAGGACGAAACCATTCGGCGCATTCAGCGTGCCATCGAAATACTCGGCTGATGCGCCCCCTCTACACGGCGGCTATCCGCCTCTACGCAGCGGCCGTCCACGCCGCTGCGCCTTTTCATGGGAAGGCGCGCAAGATGATCGACGGGAGACGGAACATTGACGACGTCTTGCGTGAGAAGATAGTTCCCGGTGCGCGCTACGTCTGGCTTCACGCCGCCTCGCTCGGTGAATTCGAGCAGGGGCGGCCCCTGCTTGAGGCCATTCGCCAGCACCACCCCGACTACAAAATCGTCCTCACGTTCTTCTCCCCCTCTGGCTACGACGTCCGCCGTGACTACCCCGGCGCCGATGTCGTATGCTACCTCCCGTTCGACTTCCCACGCCGCATCCGCGCCTTCCTCGACCGTGTCCGCCCCACCCTCGCCCTCTTTGTCAAGTACGAGTTTTGGCTGAACACGCTCGACGAGCTTCGGCGCCGACGCGTCCCCACCTACCTTGTGTCCGGCATTTTCCGCCCTGGTCAACTCTTCTTCCGCTCCATCGGCCAACCGTATCGCGATGCACTCCGCTGTTTCGATCACCTCTTTGTGCAAGACGAGACCTCGCGCCAACTCCTCGCCGGCATCGGTCTGACGAACGTCACCGTCACGGGCGACACCCGCTTCGATCGCGTGATCGACATCCGCCGCACCGCCCGTCCGCTCCCCGTCGTTGCCGCCTTCGCTGAACGCGACGCCCGCCCGGTGCTGATTGCCGGTAGCTCGTGGCCAGAAGACGAGGCACTGCTGATCCCCTATTTCAACGCGCACCTCGACCTGAAGCTCATCCTCGCTCCGCACGAGATCTACGAGGCGCACCTCGCCGCCATTGAGGCCCGTCTCACCCGTCCGGCCCTGCGCCTCTCCCGCGCTGATGCCAACACGGCTGCGGGCGTCGACTGCCTCATCGTCGACTCCTTCGGCCTCCTCTCGTCCATCTACCGCTACGCCCGCATCGCCTACATCGGCGGCGGCTTCGGCCACGGTATCCACAACGCCCCCGAGGCTGCGGTCTACGGCGTCCCCGTGCTCTTCGGCCCCAACCACCGCAAGTTTCGCGAGGCCATTGACCTCATCGCTTGTGGCGGCGCCTTCTCCATCACTGACGCGTCCACCCTCTCTGCTCGCCTCGATGCGCTCCTCGCCGACCCCGACGCCTGCACTGCGGCGGGAGAGTCTGCCGGCGCATATATCCAGCAACATAGCGGTGCCACCGAGCAGATCCTCCGCGCCATCGACCTATAAAACAGGCTGTGGGAGCCTATATATAGGTGCGTCTCCGGTTAGCGATGGCATACCATTGCTTGTTAGTGATGACCTATCTTATAGGGTAGTGGTGACAAACCTTGGGATGTGTTTTGGATTGATTTGGGCGCATGGATCCAATCACTTTGGGTCTATATCCCCAATCTTTTTGGACGCATAAACCCAATCTATTTGGGTTTATAGTTCTAATCATTTTGGACTTATAGGTCCAATCAAATTGGACTCGTCTACCCGCTCCTACTGGTAGGTGTGCATGCACTTTGCGTTAACGACGGCCCACCTTAGAACGTCCAGCGGAGCATGGCATAGAGGTCCGTGCGATTGCGCCCGCGGATGGTTTCGAGGCCTGAGCCGATGGAGTCGCCGGTGAAGAGGTGCGTCCAGCCGATTTTAGTCGAGAGCGTGAGCCGACGACCCGCGGGGCGCCAATAGAGCAGGCCGGAGAGGCGCAGTCCGCGGCCGTAGAGCGAGGGCGTGGTGAAGGTGTAGAGCAGGTTTTTTTCATAGGAATAGAGGCGAGCGGCGAACCCATCCGTCAGGAAGAGGGCGGCGAAGAGTTCGGCGCGGACGGGCAGCCTTTGAGGGCGCCAACTGATGGCCTCGGAGAGCATGTGGCCGCGTGCGGTAGGGGCTCCGTCGGGCTGGTGAAGCGAGACGTCGAGGGCGGTGCGGAGCGCCCAAACGGTGTTGATGGTACAGGTGATTTGGGCGCGGAGCCGATGTCGGACGATGGGGCGAAGGGCAATCTCATGTCCGCGAACGGCATCGCCTTCAGTGCGTTGGCTACGGAAACGGACGTAAGCCGCGATGATCTCGCGTGGATCGGTCCAATCGATTCGCAAGGTGTATTCGCTGCCGGTGGAGGGGAAGCTGACGCGGGGCTTCATCCAGGGGTAGCGGAAGAGGTCGGCATGACCCGTGAGCAACCAGCGTGGGGCGGGTGTGAAGGTGAGGCCGAGGTAGAGCCCCTCTTCGTTTCGGACGCGAGCCGTGCGCGAAAAGGCAGAGGCAAAGAGGGCGTGGTAGCGGGGCGAATAGTTGCGGTAGAGCAGGGTGGCGATGATCTCGGAGCTGGGCGTCCATTGCAGGGCGGCGAGCGTGGCTGTGGCGCCGGAAACGGTGGAGAGTGCCGTCTCACCGAAGAGCTTCAGACGGTCGTTTTTGATCATGTAGTCGAGGCCAAGGTCGACGTTGCTGCGGCCGCGAAAATCGTAATGGTTGTAGAGCGTGGGAGGCGGATCGACGCGTTGTCCGCCAAAGTCGTAGGCCAAGGCCGTAAGTCCGATGTGCATGCGGGAGCGGGCATAGCGCAGGTTGCCGCCGATGGCACGCAGGCTGACCGTGTGTCGGGTGCGGCGTTCGTTACGGGTACGGTGCAGGCCGTTGACCTTGAGGGAGGTGATGGTGGTGCCGTCTGTCGTGGCGTCCACCTTGCGGCTCGATCCGAAGAGGCTCAGCTGCCAGTGCGAAAGTGCGAGGGTGGCTGCGATGCCGCGGAAGAACTGCTGTTCGTCGGTGGAATAATGGCGGCGGAAGCCGTTGTTGCGGTATTCGGGCTCGGCAGCGAGTGTGCCACGGGCGGGCGCATAGTCATGACTTACGACGAGCCCTTGTCCAAAGGTGGCCTTGAAATCGCCCACGGCGAGGGTGCGCAGGTGCCCGAAATCTTTCAGGACAAAGTGAACCGAATAGTAGTCGTAGCCCTTATGGGTCGCATTAGCAAAGGGCTCTCCGGCATCTTTCTCTGCTGCAAAGCCCGCTTGCAGACGGTCGTCGAAGGTGTAGGCGTATCGGATGGCATGGCTGAAGGACTCACCGAGGTAGCAGCGGGAGGTGCTGTCTGGGGCGGGCGTGGAACCTCGTTTCCGTTCCACGGTCTGGCCGTATTTCATCACCCATTCGCTGGCGCCGTGGTGTAGCAGATTAGCAAGGGTGATATTCGGGCGTTCGGGACCGTGTCTGTTTACGCAAACGAAGGGGGCAATGCGTCGGAGTGTGATCCAGTCGAGGACGTCGATGGTTCTCAGTTCGTAGACGGTGAGGAAGTAGTGGTGCCGCTGGCGGTAGGAGAGGATGGAGTCGACTTGGGCGTCGGAGAGGAAAGGAAGCTGGTGAAGGTCGTAGGTGGTGGCTGTGTTGAGGTCGATCGGATGTTCAGCCAGGTAGGAGAGGTCGGTGTAGAGTGCTTCAAGTTGCTTTTCGTCGAACTCATCGTCAGTGTATTCGGAAAGTTCACGCAGCTGCTCCATCCAATCGTCCGTCGGGTGGGTGTCCTGCGACCTGACGACGTTGCTTGCCACAACGAGTAAAAGCAAGACGACGAATAGGGGGCGGAGCATGGCATGTATAGATTCAGGTGTTGGTAGAATTTCAGGATGAGCTGGCCGACTTTACCGGACTCTCTCCTCGAAGATCTTGTTCCCTTCGAGCAATGCGCGGGTGTCTTCGAAGAATTGCGTGCAGGTTGCGCGTAGGTCAGCTGGTAGCGCGATGGAGTCAGCCGCAGACGAAGGAATAATCCGGTATCCACCGGGACGACAGACCCATCCAGGCGTGTAGGCAGGAGCGATCCGGAGAGCACCGTTGCGTTCCTTCTTAATGTCGAGCGTGACGATCAGTCCGCCGTTCCGATAACGCTCCTTCTGGTTCGAAACGAGGTTACCGAGCGAATAGACAGTGACGCTGCGCACGACACCCTCATTGTCACGCTTCGCTTCAATGGGTTGAATAACGTGAGGGTGACTACCGATGACAATCTCGGCGCCAAGCCGATGGCAGAGCGCGGCCAGCCGGCGTTGCTCGTCATTCGGTCGACGGGCATACTCTATACCCCAATGGAAAAAGACGATCACGCAGTCGATGTGCTTACGGTTTACTTGCGATAGGTCTCTACGAATAGTATTCGTATCAATCAGGTTCACGATCATGCCTTTGGGTATCGGCATGCCATTCGTGTCATAGGTGTAGTTAAAGAGCGCAAACCGTAACCCTCCAGCTTGGAACAACAGTGGATGTTCTCTGCGTATCCGACTACTGTCGACGAAGGCTCCCGTGTGTACAATTCCGAGCGAATCGAAGCGTCGTGTCGTGTATTCGATTCCCGTATGACCGTTGTCACAGATATGATTATTCGCGAACATCACAGCGTCGATCCCTATGTCACGCAGAGCGTCAGCCACAGCTCCCGGCGATCGGAACGTAGGGTAGCCGTGATAATCAGTTGTTGGAGTCAGAGTTGTCTCGAAGTTCAGGATGGCATAATCAGCCTGTTCGAAAAGTGGCTTGACGTAGCGAAACGATTCGGAGTAATCAAAACGACCGTTTGGACGTTGGGCTGCTCTTACTTGCGGCATGTGCTGCATTAGGTCGCCCGCGAATACCAGTCTCGCCTCCCTGCGCACCGTATCCGAAGCGCTTGAGTCGAGTTCACCCGATTGTCCCTCCCGCGGATGCATCGTGCACGCGATGCAAAATGGGAGAGCCACCGCGAGCCAGTAGAGGCGGTGGGGGCGGGTGGCCGATCTGTGTATTACGCGTGCGATGCCCTTATTCATACCACGAGGCGTACATGTGATAGTTACGAGCGATCTTCTGATTCATCTCTTTGGCCTGCTCTGGGTCTACTTTCTTCACGAATTTGGCAGGTACACCCGCATAAATACTCCACGGATCAACTTGTGTGTGGCTCAATACAACAGATCCTGCGGCTATAATTGCCCCTTCGCCGATCACTGCGTGATCGAGCACTACGGACCCCATACCCACAAGGGCCCCTTTGCAGATCTTGGCTCCGTGGATAGTGACATTGTGTCCTACTGAGACATCATCCTCAATCTCTATCGTTGACTTTTGATATAAGGTGTGCAACACTGATCCGTCCTGAATATTTACACCGTTTCCGATGCGGATAGAGTTTACGTCGCCACGCAATATCGTGCCAAACCAAACGCTGCATCCTTCGCCAAGCACGACATCACCAATAATCGTCGCGTTGTCTGCGAGGAAAGTATCTTTCCCAATACTGGGAGTAAATCCTCTTACCGATTTGATAAGCGCCATTATTCTCTTCTTTGATGGGTTATGAATGAAATTAACGCCGACAAAAGTAGACAAAAGAAAGACAGCTATTTTGCGTGGGAGAGCATGGATGAAAATCCAACTGAAAGTTTTGCTGGGAATAAAATATCTCTACTTTTGCGCCTGATTTTTAGTATAAGTAGAAGAGAAACAGATACTGAGTAATTCTAAAAGCGATAATATATGATTGTAGTTCCGTTGAAAGAAGGAGAGAGCATCGAGCGAGCACTGAAGAGGTTCAAGAAGAAGTTTGAAAAGACTGGTGTTATTCGAGAACTGAGAAGTCGTCAGGCTTATACGAAGCCTTCGGTGGAAAAACGAAAGGAACGTATGCGTGCGGTCTACGTGCAGCACTTGCAGCAGGAAGAAGAGTAATCCGCTTACACGAAGTGTCTCTCGTGTGTTTGTCACGATAGTAGATGTATGGAGAGGTGATATGGAAGCATCTATCGCATCTTTTATAGACTATCTCCGATACGAGAGAGGAGCAAGCGTTGCTACGAGAGTTGCTTATAAAAATGACTTGCTTCAATTTGTGGCATATGTGCGTGAACACACGGAGAATGGCAAAGCAAGCCTTGGACTTGTCGATTCGGACTTGATACGTCTATGGATCACATCATTGATGGATGGATGTATGTCTCCAACATCAGTGAATCGAAAGCTGAGCGCATTAAAATCGTATTTTAAGTACTTGATGAAGCAGGGATTGGTCTTGAACAATCCGGCGTCTTTAGTTATTGGTCCCAAATTTTTCCGTCCGTTACCTCAGATTATAAAGGAAGATGAGTTGACAGAATTGCTCGATGGAAGTTGTTTTAAGGCTGATTTTATAGGAACACGTGATCGACTAATGATGGAGTTCCTGTATGAGACCGGGCTTCGACGTCAAGAACTTGCTTTTTTGAAATGCTCAGATATAGATCTAATGGCGATGGTGGTAAGGGTTTGTGGAAAGCGCAATAAGGAACGTATAGTCCCTTTCTCGGAACGGTTGAAGGTGCAGATCATTAGCTATCTACAAAAGAGAAGGTCTGTGCTGCAATGTAATAACACTCACTTTTTTGTTTGTAAGAATGGTCGTTCTGTCGCTGGCGCAACAATATACAATGTTGTGAGGAAGTATGTCTCTAACAGAGGCTTGCGTACAAAGTGTGCTCCTCATATGCTGAGGCATTCTTTTGCGACGAGTTTATTGAATAACGGTGCAGAACTAAATGCTGTGAAAGAATTACTGGGACATAGTAGCTTATCCTCAACTTCGATTTATACGCATATCAACTTTGATAAGTTGAAAGAAATGTATTACGCTCATCCTAGGGCTAATAGATAAGGAGGTAATTATGGAAATTAGAATTCAGGCAATTCATTTTGACGTGACGGAGCGCTTAGATGCGTTTATTCGGAAGAAAGTAGCTAAATTGAGTCAGTATCATGATGGCATTTTGGATGCTGAAGTCATATTGCGAGTAGTCAAGCCGGAGACAGTACGAAATAAGCAGGCCGGCATACGTTTACAGATTAAAAGCAATGACTGTTTCGCCGAAAAGGTAAGTGATACTTTTGAAGAAGCTGTTGACGAGGCTGTAGTTGCTTTGGAAAAGCAACTGATTAAAGCCAAAGAAAAGAGTAGATCCAAATAAAAAAAGACCGGAGATTTGTTGCGTAACAAATTCATTCTAAATTTGCGGCCGTTTCGCGTGATAACGGAACGGCTCTTTTAAACTAAACTCGACCATTCATTGCTGAGTTTTCCACCCAGTGATGGCGATAGCTTCTTACGTGGGCTAGGTGTGAATGTGTCGTTTTCAAGAGGGTAATGCCTGTGTAGCTCAGCGGTAGAGCACTTCCTTGGTAAGGAAGAGGTCCCGAGTTCAAGTCTCGGCACCGGCTCAATATTAAAGATTAGAGAATTGAATGTATAAAGGCATTTTGAGTTATGGCAAAAGAACATTTTAACAGGAGTAAACCGCATGTAAACATCGGTACGATTGGTCATGTTGACCACGGTAAGACGACTCTGACGGCTGCAATTACGAAAGTGTTGGCTGAGAAGGGTTTTTCTAGCGCAGAGGGCGTAAAGTCGTTTGATCAAATTGATAACGCCCCGGAAGAGAAGGAGAGAGGTATTACCATCAATACTTCGCATGTAGAGTATGAGACGGCCAATCGTCATTATGCCCATGTAGATTGTCCAGGTCACGCCGACTATGTGAAAAATATGGTTACTGGTGCTGCACAGATGGATGGTGCCATTATTGTAGTTGCTGCGACTGACGGTCCAATGCCTCAGACACGTGAACATATTCTTTTGGCTCGTCAGGTGAATGTACCTAAGCTGGTTGTCTTCATGAATAAATGTGACATGGTAGACGACGAAGAGATGTTGGAACTTGTAGAAATGGAAATGCGCGAGCTGTTAAGCTTTTATAAGTTTGATGGTGATAATACGCCGATCATTCGTGGTTCTGCATTGGGCGCTCTTAATGGCGATCCGAAGTGGGAGGAGAAGGTGCTGGAGCTTATGGAGGCTGTTGATACATGGATTCCGCTTCCTCCTCGCGATGTCGATAAACCTTTCTTGATGCCTGTGGAGGATGTTTTTTCGATTACAGGTCGTGGAACGGTAGCAACAGGTCGTATAGAAACGGGTATTGTCAAGACCGGGGATGAAGTTGAGATTATCGGCTTAGGTGCTGATGGTAAAAAATCCGTGGTTACAGGCGTTGAGATGTTCCGAAAGATATTAGACGAAGGTCAAGCGGGTGATAATGTTGGACTTTTACTCCGTGGTATTGACAAGAATGAGATTAAGCGTGGTATGGTACTTTGTCACCCAGGTCAGGTTAAGCCTCATTCTAAATTTAAGGCTGAGGTCTATATCTTGAAGAAAGAGGAAGGAGGTCGTCATACTCCATTCCATAATAAATATCGCCCTCAGTTCTATATCCGTACATTGGATGTGACTGGAGAGATAACATTACCGGCTGGTGTTGAGATGGTAATGCCGGGTGATAATGTTACGATTGAGGTTGAGTTAATCTATCCCGTAGCATGCAATGTGGGTCTGCGCTTTGCTATTCGTGAAGGTGGACGTACGGTGGGTGCAGGTCAGATAACGGAATTGTTAGATTAGGATTGGGTTAATTGCAGCCGATTTTCACCGATATTGTGAGTCGGCTGCATATATACGGAAGTAACTCAGTTGGTAGAGTACCGGTCTCCAAAACCGGCTGTCGGGAGTTCGAGCCTCTCCTTCCGTGCAATAAATAGGATAATGAATGAAGAAGGTTATCTCATATATTAAAGACTCATATAACGAACTTGTATATAAAGTATCTTGGCCGACGAAGTCGGAGCTTTCGAGTAGTGCTGTTGTTGTTATGTTTGCTTCCCTTATCATAGCAGTACTAATTGGGGTTGTTGACTTTGGATTTGAGGCTGTGATGAATTTCATCTATAGCTTATAATGGTTATAATGCCGGATTCTCAGCAAAAATTTTATGTTCTCAGAGCTATTAGTGGCAAGGAGAACAAGGTACGTGAATATCTGGAGGCCGAAATCAAGAATTCGGACTTAGGTAATTATGTTTCTCAAGTTCTGATTCCTACTGAGAAAACTTTCGTTGTAAGAAACGGCAAGAAAGTGATGAAAGAGCGGGCATATTTGCCTGGATATGTTTTGGTTGAGGCTAATTTGGTTGGAGAGGTTATTCATCGCTTACGTGAGATTCCTAACGTTATCGGTTTTTTGGGGGGAGAAGGGCAACCAGTGCCGTTGCGCCCATCTGAAGTAAGCCGGGTGTTGGGCACTTTGGATGAACTACAAGAGCAGCCAGAGGAAATGGAGATTCAGTATTTTGTGGGAGAAACCGTCAAGGTGATTTCCGGTCCATTTAATGGTTTTAGTGGCCTAGTCGAAGAAGTCAACGCTGAGAAAAAGAAGCTCAAGGTAATAGTTAAGATTTTCGGGCGCAAGATGCCCCTAGAGTTAAGTTATGTGCAGGTAGAGAAAGAATAGCCATTGGTTACGGATGGCGGATTTTTATTCTATGAGATAAATTCATGAATTGTTTTAGGTAAGAAAGATGGCGAAAGAAATTGCTGGACAAATCAAATTGCAGATTAAGGGAGGAGCGGCCAATCCTTCTCCCCCCGTTGGACCCGCATTGGGCTCTAAGGGTATTAATATAATGGAGTTCTGCAAGCAATTCAATGCCAGAACTCAGGATAAAGCCGGAAAAGTTCTTCCCGTAGTAATTACTTATTATGCGGATAAGACCTTTGATTTTATAGTAAAGACTCCTCCTGTTGCGGTTCAGCTGTTAGAGGCTACTAAGCAAAAGGGAGGATCTTCTGAACCTAATCGTAAGAAGGTGGCTCAGATTACTTGGGATACAGTACGGAAAATCGCTGAGGATAAGCTGGTAGATTTGAATTGCTTTACTGTTGAGTCTGCTATGCGGATGGTAGCTGGAACTGCTCGAAGTATGGGCATTGCTGTAAGGGGCGCTTTCCCAACGACGAATCAATAAACTCAATTAAGAAGATGGGTAAAGTAACGAAGAAACGAAAGTTGGCTGAGAGCAAACTTGAAGTGGGAAGATCGTATACACTGCAAGAAGCTTCGGTATTGGTGAAAGAAATTTCGATGACGAAGTTTGATGCATCTGTGGATATTGATGTCCGCCTCGGGATAGATCCTCGTAAGTCTAATCAAATGGTTCGTGGTGTTGTATCTCTTCCTCATGGAACTGGAAAAGAGACTAAGGTTTTAGCTTTATGTACGCCTGATAAAGAGGCCGAGGCTAAGGCTGCAGGTGCAGATTTTGTCGGATTAGATGATTACATCGAGAAGATTAAAGGTGGATGGACCGATGTCGATATTATCATTACGATGCCGTCCATCATGGGAAAAATTGGAGCTTTAGGAAGAATCTTAGGCCCTCGTGGTTTGATGCCTAATCCAAAAAGTGGTACTGTTACTAATGATGTAGGTAGTGCCGTTAAAGAGGTTAAGCAAGGTAAGATTGATTTTAAAGTTGACAAGGCCGGTATCGTTCATACTTCCATTGGAAAAGTCTCGTTTAATCCAGAGCAGATTAGTGGAAATGCGAAGGAGTTTATTTCCACATTGGTTAAGTTGAAACCTACGGCTGCGAAAGGTACCTATATCAAGAGTATATATCTTTCTAGTACCATGAGTCCGGGTATTAGGGTTGAACCGAAATCTGTTGATGAGTAATACATGTAAGTACGATGAAGAAGGAAGATAAGAGCATTGTTATAGGACAATTGACTGAGACACTGAAGGAGTATGACAACTTCTATTTGACAGATATTGAGGCATTGAATGCTGAGAAGACAAGTGCGCTGAGAAGATTGTGCTTTAAAGAGAATGTGAAGTTAGTTGTTGTTAAAAACACCTTGTTTAAGAGGGCTCTAGAGAATATGGATGCTGATTATTCAGCATTATATTCGACGCTAAAGGGGAATACCGCTGTCATGTTCTCTAATGTGGTGAATACTCCAGCTAGGTTAATTAAGGACTTTACTAAGGGCACGAAAGGTGAGGGGAAGCCTCAGTTGAAGGCCGCATATGTACAGGAAAGTTTTTATGTAGGAGTTGAACATCTTGACACGTTAGCAAGTCTGAAGAGCAGAGAGGAAATGTTGGGAGATGTGATCGGCTTGTTGCAATCGCCGATAAAGAATCTGATCTCCGCATTGCAGTCCTCGTCTGGACACGTTATACATGGTGTTTTACAAACCCTCGAGAAGAGATAGAAAATATTAATACGGAATAATAATCGATTAAATCATAAGAAAATGGCAGATTTGAAAGCTTTAGCAGAGCAATTAGTGAACCTCACCGTAAAGGAAGTTAGCGAACTGACGACGATATTGAAAGATGAATATGGCATCGAGCCCGCAGCTGCTGCTGTAGCTGTTGCTGCAGGACCAGCTGAAGGTGCTGCGGCTGTTGAAGAGAAGACCTCGTTTGACGTGGTACTGAAGGCTGCAGGTGCTAATAAGTTGGCTGTCGTTAAATTGGTGAAGGAACTTACCGGTCTGGGCTTGAAGGAAGCTAAGGACTTGGTTGATGGTGCTCCCAATAATGTAAAGGAAGGTGCAGCGAAAGCCGAGGCTGAAGATTTGAAGAAGAGGTTAGAAGAGGCTGGGGCTGAAGTTGAGCTTAAATAGTCTCTATCTCCTGTTTATCAGGTAATATGGTTAAGTCTCCCCTATGTGTGGGGATACTTAACCTTTTTGTGTCTATCTCATAAGTTCAGAATAAACTCGTTCAATAGAAGATGTCTTCAACTGCCCAAGTCCAGAGAATAAATTTCGCTTCGATAAAAAAGTTTCTACCCTATCCGGACTTTCTCGAAGTACAGTTAAAGTCGTTCCAAGACTTTTTGCAACTCGATACGCCTCCAGAGAGGAGGAAGAAGGAAGGGTTGTATAAAGTGTTTTCAGAGAACTTCCCCATAGCGGATACGCGAAATAATTTCGTGTTGGAGTTCTTGGATTATTATGTAGATCCGCCTCGTTATTCGATAGACGAATGCATTGCACGTGGACTGACGTATAGCGTCCCTTTAAAGGCAAAACTGAAATTGTATTGTACGGATCCGGAGCATGAAGATTTTGATACGGTCATTCAGGACGTTTATTTAGGGCCGATTCCGTATATGACGGAACGGGGAACGTTTGTTATCAATGGTGCAGAACGAGTGGTCGTTTCTCAGTTACATCGTTCGCCAGGCGTCTTTTTTGGTCAGAGTGTTCACGCTAATGGGACGAAACTCTATTCAGCTCGAATTATCCCATTCAAGGGCTCATGGATTGAATTTGCTACAGACATTAATAATGTCATGTATGCCTACATCGATCGAAAGAAGAAACTGCCTGTTACGACTTTACTTCGCGCCATAGGCTACGAGAGCGATAAAGACATCTTGGAGATATTCCATTTGGCCGAAGAGGTGAAGGTGTCTAAGGCCAATCTGAAGAAATTTATCGGGCGCAAATTAGCGGCTCGTGTATTGAAGACTTGGGTTGAGGACTTTGTGGATGAAGACACGGGTGAGGTGGTTTCGATTGAGCGAAACGATGTAGTGATTGACCGTGAGGCTGAGCTGGATGAGGACAACATCAACACAATCGTGGATTCGGGTGCACAGTATGTGTTGCTCCATCGTGGAGACCAAAATCTGTCAGACTACGCGATCATTTACAATACGCTACAGAAGGATCCGAGTAATTCGGAGAAGGAAGCTGTGTTGTACATCTATCGTCAGTTGCGTAATGCTGATCCGGCGGATGAGGCAAGTGCCAGAGAGGTCATTACGAATCTGTTCTTTTCCGAGAAACGCTATGATTTGGGCGATGTGGGGCGCTTCCGGATCAATCGCAAATTGAATCTGTCGACAGCGGTGGACACAAAGGTGTTGACGAAGGAGGACATCATCGAAATCATCAAATACCTTATCGAGCTGATCAACTCCAAGGCGGTTGTTGATGATATTGACCACTTGAGTAATCGTCGTGTGCGTACGGTGGGTGAGCAGCTGTACAATCAATTTGGTGTCGGATTGGCACGTATGGCGCGTACAGTGCGCGAACGAATGAACGTACGCGATAATGAGGTCTTTACTCCGATTGACCTGATCAATGCTAAGACGATCTCGTCTGTCGTCAATTCGTTCTTCGGAACGAACGCTTTGTCGCAGTTTATGGATCAGACGAATCCGTTGGCTGAGATTACGCACAAGCGCCGTTTGTCTGCTTTGGGACCGGGTGGATTGTCGCGTGAACGTGCCGGATTTGAGGTGCGTGACGTGCACTATACGCACTATGGCCGTCTGTGCCCCATCGAGACACCAGAAGGTCCGAACATCGGACTGATCTCGTCGCTGTGTGTGTATGCCAAGATCAATGATCTCGGATTCATCGCTACACCTTATCGAAAGGTTGAGGACGGAAAGGTGGATTTCTCGGAAGACGCCATAACCTATTACACCGCAGAGGAAGAGGAGAACAAGATCGTAGCACAAGGGAATACGCCGCTGGATGACGACGGTCACTTTTTGCTCGACCGCGTTAAGGCGCGCTATGAAGCAGACTTCCCAGTAGTGGAGCCGGATAAGGTGAGCCTGATGGACGTCTCTCCGACACAGATCGCATCGATTGCTGCTGGACTGATCCCCTTCTTGGAACATGACGACGCGAACCGAGCGCTGATGGGATCGAATATGATGCGCCAGGCTGTGCCGTTGATCCGTACCGATGCGCCGATCGTGGGAACGGGCATTGAGGGGCAGGTGGCACGCGACTCGCGAACGCAGGTGATTGCCGAAAGAGAGGGCGAGATTGTGTTCGTAGATGCGACCTGTATAAAGATCAAATACGACCGGACTGAGGAAGAAGAATTCATCAGTTTCGAGGATGCAATTAAGACTTACAACATCCCCAAGTGGCGCAAGACGAACCAGAGTACGACGGTCGATTTGCGGCCCATTTGTCATCCTGGCCAACGAGTGAAGAAGGGTGACATTCTGACAGAAGGCTACTCCACGCAGAATGGCGAATTGGCGCTGGGACGGAACGTGAAAGTGGCTTACATGCCGTGGAAGGGATACAACTATGAGGACGCCGTGGTGCTGAACGAACGCATGGTTCGGGAGGACTTCTTCACCTCGGTGCATGTGGACGAATACATCCTCGAGGTGCGTGAAACGAAGCGCGGTATGGAGGAGTTGACCTCCGATATTCCGAACGTCAGCGAGGATGCAATTAAGGACTTAGATGAACGCGGCATTATCCGCGTCGGTGCGCACGTGAAGCCGGGTGACATCCTGATCGGGAAGATCACGCCAAAGGGAGAGTCGGATCCGACACCGGAGGAGAAGCTGCTGCGCGCCATCTTCGGCGATAAGGCGGGCGATGTGAAGGACGCTTCGCTGAAGGCTACACCGTCATTACGAGGCGTGGTGATTCGGACGAACCTCTTCTCGAAGATGGTGAAAAAGCGCGCCTCGTCACGCTTGGCTGACAAGGCTATACTGCCCAAGATCGACGAGGAATATGAGGAGAAATTGGCGCAGCTGAAGACCTCGCTGGTCGATAAACTGCAATCGCTGACAAACGGAAAGACCTCGCAGGGCGTGAAGGACTATCTGAATACGGAGGTCATACCCCGCGGTGTGAAGTTCTCGCGCAAGATGCTCGAGGAGCTGGACTACAACGCGATCCAAGTCAGCAAGTGGACAACGGACGCAGCCAAAAATGAGCTAATCAAGCAGCTGATCGTGAATTACCTCAAGAAATACAAGGAGCTGGATTCGGAGCTTAGGCGAAAGAAGTTCGACCTCACCGTGGGCGACGAGCTGCCGACCGGCATTGTGCAGATTGCGAAGGTCTACATCGCCAAGAAACGTAAGATCCAGGTGGGTGACAAAATGGCCGGTCGTCACGGAAATAAGGGTATCGTGTCGAAGATTGTGCGCCAAGAGGACATGCCTTTCCTCGAGGATGGTACACCGGTGGACATCTGTCTCAACCCGCTGGGTGTGCCTTCGCGAATGAACCTCGGGCAGATCTTCGAGGCCGTCCTCGGATGGGCCGGAAGAACGCTCGACGTGAAGTTTGCTACACCGATTTTCGACGGCGCTTCGATCGACGACTTGAACGAATGGACGGACAAAGCAGGCATTCCTCGCTATGGCAAGACGTATCTCTACGACGGCGGCACGGGCGAACGCTTCGACCAGCCAGCCACCGTGGGCGTGACGTACTTCCTCAAGCTCGGCCACATGGTGGACGACAAGATGCACGCCCGCTCCATCGGACCGTACTCACTGATCACGCAGCAACCGCTCGGCGGTAAGGCCCAGTTCGGTGGACAGCGCTTCGGAGAGATGGAGGTCTGGGCCATCGAGGCCTTTGGCGCTGCGCACATCTTGCAGGAGATTTTGACCGTGAAGTCGGACGATGTCGTGGGCCGCTCGAAAGCCTACGAGGCCATCGTGAAAGGCGACAACATGCCGACACCGGGCATTCCGGAGTCGCTCAACGTGTTGCTCCATGAACTCAAAGGGCTCTGCTTGAGCCTCACATTAGATTAAAGATACAGCGCATGAATCAGGGCGAAAGAGAGGGCGCACCCCTCGCTTTCCCTTGTTCATGGGGATAAAATAGCAGGAGGAAGGCAGCGGATCATCCTTTGCCGCTTGCAAGAGACGATTCACCAAACGGCGAAGACTTCCGAGAACTGCAAGAGGCGATTCGCCAACTGGCGAAGGTCTCCGCGAACTGCAAGAGGCAATTCGCCAACTGGCGAAGGTCTCCGCGAACTGCAAGAGGCAATTCGCCAACTGGCGAAGGTCTCCGCGAACTGCAAGAGGCGATTCGCCAAACGGCGAAGACCTCCGCGAACTGCAAGAGAAGGTTCGCCAAACGGCGGAAGGCCCCGGACGTTGTGGCTTTGATCTTCGCAGTCCGGACGAATGCCGCTTCAGACCGTTGGATGAACTCGCTTCACCCCATTTCATGCGACCCATCGCGATACAAATACGACTATATAATAGAAGAGGATTATGGCTTTTAGGAGAGAGAATAAGATAAAGACGGATTTCACGAAGATCACGATCGGACTGGCTTCACCGGAGGAGATTTTGGAGAACTCCTACGGTGAGATTCTCAAGCCCGAGACGATCAATTACCGCACGTACAAGCCCGAACGCGACGGACTGTTCTGCGAGCGCATCTTCGGGCCGGTGAAGAACTACGAATGCTATTGCGGAAAATACAAACGCATCCGCTACAAAGGCATCGTCTGCGACCGTTGCGGGGTCGAGGTGACGGAAAAGAAGGTGCGGCGAGAGCGTTCGGGACATATACAGCTCGTCGTTCCCGTGGCTCACATTTGGTATTTCCGCTCATTGCCCAACAAGATCGGCTACCTGCTTGGCCTGCCAACCAAGAAGCTGGATTCGATCATCTACTATGAGCGTTACGTAGTTATCCAGACCGGTGAGGCTGAAAATGTGAAGGATATGGACCTCCTCTCCGAAGAGGAATACCTGAACATCCTCGACACCCTGCCGAAGGAAAACCAAATGCTTGAGGATACGGACCCGAACAAGTTCATCGCCAAGATCGGCGCCGAGGCGATCTATGACCTCCTGACGCGCATCGATCTCGACACCCTCTCTTACGACCTGCGCCACCACGCCATGACCGACACCTCGCAACAGCGCAAGAACGAAGCCCTGAAGCGCCTGCAGGTGGTCGAGGCTTTCCGTGCGTCAAAGGGGCGCAACCGTCCGGAGTGGATGATCATCAAAGTCGTGCCCGTCATTCCGCCCGAGCTGCGTCCGCTCGTTCCGCTCGATGGTGGACGCTTTGCCACCTCCGACTTGAACGACCTCTATCGTCGTGTCATCATCCGCAACAACCGTCTCAAACGGCTCATCGACATCCGTGCCCCGGAAGTCATCCTCCGCAACGAGAAGCGCATGCTCCAAGAGGCCGTCGATTCGCTCTTCGACAACTCGCGTAAGTCGAGCGCCGTCAAGACGGACGCCAACCGCCTCCTCAAATCTCTCTCCGATAGTCTGAAGGGTAAGCAGGGACGCTTCCGCCAGAACTTGCTCGGTAAACGTGTCGACTACTCCGCACGCTCCGTCATCGTCGTTGGCCCCGAGCTGAAGATGCACGAATGCGGTCTGCCCAAGGATATGGCCGCCGAACTCTATAAGCCATTCATCATCCGTAAGCTCATCGAGCGTGGCATCGTGAAGACGGTCAAGTCGGCCAAGAAGATTGTCGACCGCAAAGAGCCCGTCGTGTGGGACATCCTTGAATACGTCATGAAGGGTCATCCCGTCCTCCTCAACCGTGCCCCGACGCTTCACCGCCTCGGTATCCAGGCCTTCCAGCCGAAGATGATCGAGGGGAAAGCCATTCAGCTCCACCCCTTGGCCTGTACCGCTTTCAACGCCGACTTCGACGGTGACCAGATGGCTGTCCATCTGCCGCTGGGCAACGAGGCCGTGCTCGAAGCGCAGATGCTCATGCTCGCTTCGCACAACATTCTCAACCCTGCCAACGGCGCCCCCATCACCGTGCCCTCGCAAGACATGGTGCTCGGACTCTATTACATCACCAAGCTCCGCAAAGGCACCCGCGGCGAAGGGCTCATCTTCTACGGGCCCGAGGAGGCACGTATCGCTTACAACGAAAAGAAGCTCGACATCCACGCCCCGATCAAGGTCTATGTCAACGACCGCGACGCCGAAGGAAACCCCGTCCGTCACATGGTCGAGACCTCCGTGGGCCGACTCATGGTCAATGAGTTCGTACCCGAAGAAGTGGGTTACGTCAATGAGGTTTGGGGCAAGAAAGCCCTGCGCGACATCATCGGCAACGTGATCAAGACCTGCGGCGTGGCCCGTACGGCACAGTTCCTCGACGACATCAAGAACCTCGGTTATTACATGGCCTTCAAGGGTGGCCTGTCGTTCAACCTGGCCGACGTGCTTATCCCGCCCGAAAAGGACAGCATCGTCAAGGAGGGATACGACGAAGTGGAGCAGATCACGTCCAACTACAACATGGGCTTCATCACCAACAACGAGCGTTACAACCAGATCATCGACACTTGGACGCACGTCAACAGTAAGCTCTCCAAGACGCTCATCGATCAGCTCAGTTCGGACAACGACGGCTTCAACTCCATCTATATGATGATGGATTCCGGTGCTCGTGGATCGAAAGAGCAGATCCGTCAGCTTTCGGGCATGCGTGGTCTGATGGCCAAGCCGCAGAAGAGCGGTAGCGATGGCGGTCAGATCATCGAGAACCCGATCCTTTCGAACTTCAAGGAGGGACTCTCCGTGTTGGAGTACTTTATCTCCACCCACGGTGCCCGAAAAGGTTTGGCCGACACCGCCCTCAAGACAGCCGACGCCGGATACCTGACGCGTCGACTTGTGGACGTCTCGCACGACGTGATCATCAACGAGGAAGACTGCGGTACGCTGCGCGGCCTCGTCTGCACGGAATTGAAGAACAATGAAGACGTCATCGCCTCGCTCTACGAACGTATCCTGGGCCGCGTGTCTGTGCATGATGTCGTTCACCCGATCACGGGTAAAATCATCGTCCACTCGGGTGAAGAGATTCGCGAGAAGGAAGCCATGGAGATCCAGGAATCGCCGATCGAAAGTGTCGAGATCCGCTCTGTGCTTACGTGCGAATCGAAGAAGGGCGTCTGTGCCAAGTGCTACGGCCGCAATCTCTCTACGGGTCGCATGGTGCAGAAGGGTGAAGTGGTCGGCGTCATCGCCGCTCAGTCCATCGGTGAGCCGGGTACACAGCTTACACTGCGTACATTCCACGTCGGCGGTATCGCCTCGAACATCGCTACCGAAAACAGCCTCATCTCCAAGTACGACGGTGTGCTGGAGATCGATGAGCTGCGCGTGGTAGACTCTGAGAGCGATGGCTGCAAGATTGTAGTCAGCCGTCTGGCCGAATTGCGCATCGTAGACCCGAACACGAAGATTGTGCTGCATAACCACAACATCCCCTACGGTTCGAAGATCTTCTTCGACAACGGCGCCACCGTGAAGAAGGGCGACAAGATTATCGAATGGGACCCCTTCAATGCCGTTATCGTCTCCGAGGCCGCCGGACGGATCACGTTCGAAAGCATGGAAGAGAACATCACCTACAAGGTGGAAAGCGACGAAACCACGGGCTTGAAGGAGAAGATCATCATCGAATCGAAAGACAAAACGAAGGTTCCCGTGGCGCACGTAGTCAGCGACGAGGGCACGACGCTTAAAAACTATGCGCTGCCGTTGGGTGCTCACGTGATCAAGGAGGATGGCGACCTGATCAAGACGGGCGAGGTGCTCGTAAAGATTCCGCGCGCCGTCGGTAAGACGGGCGACATCACCGGTGGTCTGCCGCGTGTCACGGAGCTCTTCGAGGCGCGTAACCCGTCCAACCCGGCCGTAGTGTCTGAAATCGACGGTGAGGTCAGCTTCGGTAAGATCAAGCGAGGCAATCGCGAAGTCATGGTCACCTCCAAGCTCGGCGAAACGAAGAAGTACATGGTACCGCTCTCCAAGCAGCTTCTGGTGCAGGAAAACGACTACGTCCGTGCCGGTATGCCACTCTCTGACGGTGCCATCACCCCGTCCGATATTCTCTCCATCAAGGGTCCCACGGCCGTGCAGGAGTACATCGTCAACGAGGTGCAAGACGTCTATCGTTTGCAGGGCGTGAAGATCAACGACAAGCATTTCGAGGTGATCGTACGCCAGATGATGCGCAAGGTGGAGATTGCCGATGCGGGCGACACGCGTTTCCTCGAGCAACAGCTTGTCGATAAGATCGACGTCATGGAGGAGAATGATCGCATGTGGGGCAAGAAGGTGGTGACTGATCCGGGCGAGTCGGATACGCTCAACGCCGGACAGATCGTCACCGCGCGTAAGCTCCGCGACGAGAACAGTTCGCTCAAGCGCCGCGACAAAAAGCTCGTCGAGGCTCGCGACGCGAAACCAGCGACAACGATCCAGATCCTTCAGGGTATCACCCGCGCCGCACTTCAGACGTCCAGTTTCATGTCCGCCGCCTCTTTCCAGGAGACGACCAAGGTGCTCAACGAGGCCGCCATCAGCGGTAAGTCTGACCGCCTCGAGGGACTGAAGGAGAACGTCATCTGCGGACACTTGATCCCGGCCGGAACGGGCCGCCGCGAGTTCGATCGACTCATCGTTGGCGCCAAGGACGACTTCGATCGCATTGTTGCCGAACGCGAGCTGGCCGAGCTGGGCGAAACCCTTCAGACGCCTGCACCACGCAAGACGAAGAAGAAGAAAGCCGCCCCGGCGCCTGCCCCCGCACCTGTGGTCGAGTCCGAGACGGTCGTTCTGACCTCCGACGCTATCGTGGAGCCGTAAGCGCACACGTTACGAGTTACAGGCTGCCTATCCGGCGGCTTGTAACTCGCAACTACTTCTCAGAAGCTCTTCTTACTTATAACAATCCATCACCTCATGCTTGACAACCAAAACAGAGCATGCATAGCCGTAACTGCGGGAGGGGGCGACGTCTGCCTTCTCCCGCAGATGGCTAATAGGCATGGCCTCATCGCCGGTGCCACAGGCACGGGCAAGACTTGCACGCTGCAAAACATGGCCGAGACATTCAGTCGCATGGGTGTCCCTGTCTTTGCCACCGACATCAAAGGCGACCTCTCCGGAGTGGCCCGCCCGGGCGGTGGTAACGCCGCCCTGCAACGCAGCGTGGACGCGCACCACCTTGCCGAACGTGGCTTTGCCTACGCTGCCTCACCCGTCTGCCTCTGGGACATTTTCGGCGAGGCCGGTCATCCGCTGCGCACCACCATCTCCGAGATGGGACCGCTGCTCCTCAGCCAGCTGCTCGACTTGAACGACATCCAAAGCAACGTCCTCTCGATCGCCTTCCGCATCGCGGACGATGAGCAACTCCTGCTGCTTGACCTCAAAGACCTCCGCAAAATGTTGGAGCACATCGGCCAGGAGCGCACCCGCTACACCACGGCCTACGGCAATATCTCCGTGGCCACCATCGGCGCCATACAGCGTGGGCTGCTGGCGCTCGAGGAGCAAGGCGCCGACCATTTCTTCGGCGAACCGGCCTTCGACATCCTCGACTTCCTCCAGCCACGCGACGGCCGTGGCGTCATCCACATCCTCGAGGCCGAACGCCTCATGCGCTCCCCGAAGCTCTACACCACCTTCCTTCTCTATCTCCTTTCCGAGCTTTTCGAGCGCCTGCCCGAGGTGGGCGACCTCGACCGGCCGCGCCTCGTCTTCTTCTTCGACGAAGCCCACCTGCTCTTCAATGGCATAGCCCCCTCGCTGCTCGAAAAGGTCGAACAGGTGGTCCGGCTCATCCGCTCCAAAGGCGTGGGCATCTATTTCTGCACACAAAATCCGGCCGACATCCCCGACACCGTTCTCGGTCAGCTCGGCAACCGTGTGCAGCATGCCCTGCGCGCTTTCACCCCGCGCGACCAGAAAGCCGTCTCGACGGCCGCCTCCACCTTCCGCCCCAATCCCGCTTTTGATGCGCGCACAGCCATCACAGAGCTTGGCGTGGGCGAGGCGCTCGTCTCCTTCCTCGACGCCGCCGGACGGCCATCTATCGTCGAGCGCGCTGTCATCATCCCGCCTGAGGGCCGCGCCGGCGCCCTCACCGCAGACGAGCGTCGGGCCGTGATTCAGTCGTCGCCCTTCTTGGGCAAGTATGACCAAGCGGTGGACAACGAATCGGCCTTCGAGCTCCTCACCGCCCGCATGGAGCGCGCCAGCCGTGAGCAAGCCGACGCCCTCCGGGAAAAGGAGGAGCTGCGTCAACAAAAGGAGCAAGAGCGTCGCGAGCGGGCCGAGCGTGTCGAGCGAGAGCGCCTCGAACGCCAGCGCCAGCGCGAGAAGGACAACAGCCTCACGGGAAGCCTCACCAAAATGGCCTCCACCAAAGCCAAGCGTGAGGTGATCAATCTCCTCTTCAAATTCGGTCGCGGCCTGCTGGGATCGCTCCTGAAATAGCCACAAGGCCCGCATATCATACTGATGTGCGGGCCTTCTTTTTGGGGAAATGCCGACCTACACTGTCGATGGGGCTTTTCAGACCTGAAAAACGCCGACCTACACTGTCAATGGGGCATTTCAGACTTGAAAAGCGCCGACCTACACTGTCGATGGGGCTTTTCAGACTTGAAAAATGCCGACCTACACTGTCGATGGGGCATTTCAGACTTGAAAAATGCCAACCTACACTGTCGATGGGGCTTTTCAGACTTGAAAAACGCCGACCTACACTGTCAATTCGGCTTTTCAGACTTGAAAAGCGCCGACCTACACTGTCGATGGGGCATTTCGGACTTGAAAAACGCCGATCTACACTGTCGATGGGGCTTTTCAGACTTGAAAAGCCTCGACCTACACTGTCGATGGGGCTTTTCAGACTTGAAAAATGCCAACCTACACTGTCGATTTGGCTTTTCGGACCTGAAAAACGCCGACCTACACTGTCAATGGGGCATTTTCATGGGGAAAATGTGGATTTGAACAGCGCCGGAGGCTCTTCCGTACTTTCAAACGCGTCCCGTTCGGCATCCCTGCAATTCCGAAAAAAAAATACTTTTGCGCTCGTGCTACGAATCCCGCTACATATCGAACGCATCCTCCTTGTTAATGATTGCGTAATAATCCCGGATTTCGGAGGCTTCATCCTCCGGCGGCATGCTGCTGTCCACAAAACCCGGGAATGTGCCTTCCTTCCCGCCCGAAAAGAAATCGTTTTTAATCCCACGCTCACCCATAACGACGGCCTGCTGGCCGAGTCGTATATGGAGATGTACGGCATGGATTTCAACGAGGCGCAACAGGCTATCCGGCACGACGTCAGCGCCCTGCTGACCCAGCTCGACGAGGAGGGCATCCTCCGATTGGACACTATCGGAACGCTCCGTCGCAACGATGACGGTGCGCTCCTCTTTGATCCTATCGATCGAACGCCCCTTTATGGCATCGGTTCTTACGGTCTACCTTTATTTTATATGCCGCCGCTCAGCCCCGAACCGTCCGAGGCCCAGCCGATCGACCGGCCTACTGTTCCCGATTCGATACCCGTCACACGTCGCCTGATCCCCGAGGCTGTAAAGGCGCATCTCCCCGCCGCCCTGCGTGTGGTGGGGCAGACGGCCGCCGTAGCCGCCGTCGCATGCGCCTTCTATTTCACGGTGTCCACACCCGTGAAGGAGGTGGATCGATCAGCCTATACCGCCGGCTTTGTCCCCTCTGAATTGCTCCACGATCTGAGCGAAAAAGCACCCGCCGCACCGCCCGCGCCTGTCCCAGAGATTCAGCCGGAAGGGGAGGGGCAAACGAAGGCCCAAAAAGCAGCAGAGAAAAAGAGATATAGGATCGTCATCGCCAGCCTGGATCGCCTCGAAGCCGCTGAGCAGCTTGTCTCGAAGCTAACGCCCGCTGATCGGGCTCGAGCTCGAATCCGGATGAACGGAGTGGTCCGCAAGATCCGCGTGATAATCGGCGATTATACGGATCGGAAAGAGGCGGAGGCCGAGCTGGCGCGGTGGCGAAAGAATCCCAAGTTTGAAACAGCCTGGCTCATCGTCGGACCTTAAAGCATAGATCCTCTTCCTCTCCCCCAAAAAGTGAGGAATACAATACAGTCATTTTTTTACACAGTAAAACGAAGAAATTTATGGCAGAAGCAGCAAAAGAGAAACTGTTCTCGGAGTTCCCGCCCGTCACCACCGAAGAGTGGATGGCCAAGATCACAGCCGATCTAAAGGGCGTGCCGTTCGAGAAGAAACTGGTTTGGAAAACGGGCGAAGGATTCAATGTGAATCCGTTTTATCGCGCCGAAGACATCGAAGGACTGGCCACCGCCACCTCGTTGCCCGGGGAGTTCCCCTACGTGCGCGGCACGAAAGTCTGCAACACGTGGTTGGTCCGTCAGGACCTCGCCGTCGACGATTGTGCGGCGGCAAACGAGAAAGCCAAACGCCTCATCGCAGAGAGTGGCGTCACGGCCCTCGGTTTCAATGTAAAGAGCACCCTCATTGACGCTGCGAACATCGCCACGTTGCTCGACGGCATCGATCCGGTGGCTGTAGAACTCAATTTCCGCACCTGCAACCATCGCGTGACGGATCTGATCAGCATCCTCGCTGACTATTTCAAGGCCAAGGGCGTCAACCTCGACGAGGTCGTAGGCTCCGTGGCTTACGATCCGCTCAAGAAGCCCCTCGTTAAGGGTGTGGCTCTGACAGGCGCTTGGGTGCAGGAAGCTGTCGCTGTGGTGAACGCCGCCGAAGCTCTGCCGGGCTATCGCGTGCTGGCCGTCAACGCCGCCAACCTCAACGACGCCGGTTCGTACATCACCCAAGAGCTGGGCTATGCGCTGGCTTGGGGTAACGATTTGATCGCCAAACTGAGCGAGGCCGGTCTGCCCGCAGAGAAGGTGGCGAAGAAGATCAAGTTCAATTTCGGTATCTCGTCGAACTACTTCTTAGAGATGGCCAAGTTCCGCGCCGCACGCTGGCTCTGGGCCGAGATCGTCAAGGCCTACAATCCCTCGTGCGACTGCGCCTGCAAGATCCGCGTCCATGCTCGCTCGTCGATGTGGAACATGACCGTGTTCGACGCTTACGTAAACCTGCTCCGCACGCAGACGGAGACAATGTCAGCCGCCATCGCAGGCGTTGACTCCATCACCGTCTTGCCGTACGACAGCGTATTCAAGACGCCCGACGAATTTTCGGAACGTATCGCACGCAATCAGCAGCTCTTGCTCAAGGAAGAGTGCCACTTCGATAAGGTGGTTGACCCCGCAGCGGGTTCCTATTACGTAGAAGTGCTGACGCAGTCGATGGCTGACGCCGCATGGAAGCTCTTCCTCGAGGTAGAAGACAAGGGTGGATTTGCCGCCGTAGCCAACACGGGCGAAGTGCAGAAGGCCATCAACGAATCGAACAAGGCACGCAAGAAGCTCGTTGCCACGCGTCGCATCAGTCTGCTGGGCACGAACATCTTCCCGAACTTCACGGAGATGTCTGGCGACAAGATCGAAAAGAAAGAAGAGGGCACTGGCCACGGATGCGGTTGCAGCAAAGACGCCTCGATCGAGAAGCTCGACTTCTCTCGCGGTGCATCGGAGTTTGAAACCCTGCGTCTGGCCACGGAGCACAGCGGCAAGCGCCCGAAAGTGTTCATGCTGACCATCGGCAACCTGGCCATGCGTCTGGCACGCTCGCAGTTCTCGTCCAACTTCTTTGCTTGCGCAGGCTATGAGATTATCGACAACCTCGGTTTCGAGACCGTGGAGGCTGGTGTGAAGGCCGCTCGCGAGAAGAAGGCCGACATCATCGTGCTCTGCTCGAGCGACGACGAGTATGCCGTTCATGCCCCTGAAGCTTTCAAGCTGATCGACGGCAAGGAATTGTTTGTGGTGGCAGGTGCACCTGCTTGCATGGAGGAATTGAAAGCTGCCGGCATCGAACATTTCATTCACGTGAAATCGAACGTGCTGGAGACCTTGCAGATGTTTAACGCGAAACTTCTTTGATGGAAAGATCTTATGAGACCGAACTTTAGAAACATAGATATCAAGTCAGCCGGCTTTGTCGCTACGGATGCGACGGCCTGGGCAAAGTCCAACGGCATCACCGCCGACTGGAAAACGCCTGAACACATTCAGGTGAAATCCGTATACACGAAAGAAGACCTCGACGGCATGGAGCACCTGCACTACGCTTCCGGTCTGCCCCCCTACCTGCGCGGCCCGTATAGCGGTATGTACGCCATGCGCCCTTGGACCATCCGCCAGTACGCCGGATTCTCCACGGCCGAGGAGTCGAACGCCTTCTATCGCCGTAACCTCGCTTCGGGTCAGAAAGGTCTCTCTGTAGCCTTCGACTTGCCGACGCACCGCGGCTACAATGCTGATAACCCCCGCGTGGTGGGCGACGTTGGTAAAGCCGGTGTATCGATCTGCTCGTTGGAGGATATGAAGGTGCTCTTCGACGGTATTCCCTTGAGCAAAATGTCCGTATCCATGACCATGAACGGCGCCGTGTTGCCCGTCCTCGCGTTCTACATCAACGCCGGTCTGGAGCAGGGGGCTAAGCTCGAGGAGATGCAGGGAACGATCCAGAACGACATCCTCAAGGAGTTCATGGTGCGTAACACCTACATCTATCCGCCCGAATTTTCGATGCGCATCATTGCCGACATCTTCGAGTACACCTCGCAGAACATGCCCAAGTTCAACTCCATCTCCATCTCCGGCTATCACATGCAGGAGGCTGGCGCTACGGCCGACATCGAGATGGCTTACACCCTCTCGGACGGTATGGAGTACCTCCGCGCAGGTATCAACGCCGGTATCGACGTCGACGCCTTCGCTCCGCGTCTCTCCTTCTTCTGGGCCATCGGTATGAACCACTTCATGGAGATCGCCAAGATGCGCGCTGCCCGTATGCTCTGGGCCAAGATCGTGAAGAGCTTCGGCGCGAAGAATCCCAAATCGTTGGCGCTGCGTACACACAGCCAGACGTCGGGTTGGTCGCTTACGGAGCAGGATCCGTTCAACAACGTCGGCCGTACCTGTATCGAGGCCATGGCTGCTACGCTTGGACATACCCAGTCGCTCCACACGAACGCCCTCGACGAAGCCATCGCCTTGCCGACGGACTTCTCCGCTCGTATCGCCCGTAACACACAGATCTACATCCAAGAGGAGACGCAGATCTGCAAGGAGATCGACCCCTGGGCCGGTTCCTATTACGTGGAGACGCTGACAAACGAGCTCGTGCACAAGGGCTGGGAGCTGATCAAGGAGATCGAAAGCATGGGCGGCATGGCCAAGGCCATTGAGACGGGTCTGCCGAAGATGCGTATCGAGGAAGCCGCCGCACGTACGCAGGCTCGCATTGACTCGGGCGTGCAGACGATTGTCGGCGTGAACAAGTACCGCTTGGCTAAGGAAGCCCCGATCGACATCCTCGAGGTGGACAACCGCGCCGTGCGTGAGGAGCAGGAAGCGCGCCTGAAGGAGTTGCGCGCTGAGCGTGACGAGGCTGCCGTACAGAAAGCGCTGGCCGACATCACCGAGTGCGTCCGGACGAAGAAGGGCAACCTGCTGGCATTGGCCGTTAAGGCCGCCGGACTGCGCGCTTCGCTGGGTGAAATCTCCGACGCGTGCGAGGCCGTAGTGGGACGTTATAAAGCAATCATTAGAACCATATCAGGCGTGTATTCATCAGAGACAAAGAACGACAGCGACTTCCAGCGTGCCTGCGAATTGGCCGAGAAGTTCGCCAAGAAGGAGGGCCGTCAGCCGCGTATCATGATCGCCAAGATGGGCCAGGACGGACACGACCGCGGCGCCAAGGTGGTAGCCACGGGCTATGCCGACTGCGGTTTCGACGTGGACATGGGTCCGCTCTTCCAGACGCCGGCCGAGGCTGCGCGTGAGGCGGTCGAAAACGACGTGCATGTGCTCGGCGTATCGTCGCTGGCTGCAGGTCATAAGACGCTCGTGCCGCAGGTGATCGAAGAGCTGAAGAAGCTCGGCCGTCCGGACATCCTCGTGATTGCCGGCGGTGTGATCCCCGCACAGGACTACGACTTCCTCTACAAGGCCGGTGTGGCCGCCATCTATGGCCCCGGAACCTCCGTGGCCAAGGCTGCCTGCCAGATCCTGGAGATCCTCTTAGGGGAAGAGAATAAGTAAACGGCATCGGCGCAGAAAATGCGCTGAAGGTGGAGTCGAGGGGGGAGCGCCCTCTCTCCTCTCCCCACGCTCCACGACTATAACGAAACAGGGACGAACCCCCGCGATGGGATGTTCGCCCCTGTTTTCTTTTTGTATGCGGCGCCCCAACCGCCCGTGGGGGACGCGCGCAATCAATTACTCCTCCGGCAGACGGATATCCGGATCGCCACCCGTACCGCCGCCTTCGGGCTTCTTGCCGCCGCCCTCTTCGGGCTTCTTCGGATCGGGCTTTTTAGGCCCTTCCTCCGGGTGCTTGATGTCCGGCTTATCGTCGGGCTTGGGCGTGTTCGGCTTAGGCTCCTTGGGTAGCTTGGGATCTTTCGGATCCTTGGGCTTGCGTTGCGCAGCCTTCATGCGATGCGTCGTCTTGTAGGCCGCCGTGGTCTTGTTCAGCTCTTTGATCAAGTTGGCGATGGCCTTGCGATCCTCGTCGGTGGCGGCATAGAGGAAGGCCGCCTCGATGTAGCAGCAGACCGTCTCGTAGGCCGCATCCGTCTCCGCCCGTACGACTCTCGAGTTGGGCAGATCACCCTCGGGCGACTCCACGCGGCGCTCGGCTCGCAGGTTGATAAACTCCGTGTTCAGCGCCCCCAGCCGGGTGACGGCGTCGGTCAGTCCGAGGGCGGTCACGTCAGTCGTCTGCTTGCTCAGATCCTCCAGCAGTCCGCGGATGTTGGCCGTCTCTTCGTCAAAAGCGGCGATCTGCGAACCCCCGTAAGGCTTCAAGGTGCGTGCGATACGTTCCGCTGCTTCGGCCACCGCTTCGGTGGGGGAGAGCCTCTGGCTGCGCACCGAGGTGAAGATGAAGGTCAACACCTTATCGCGCTTCTTGTCGGCCTCCTCCAACCGCTTGGTGTAAGCCGATTCCGTCACCGTTTTGTTGACCTGAATCTCTTTCTCACGCCTGCCGTCCCAGGCCGCCATCAGCCCGGCGGGCAGCTTCAGCTTCGTCTGGTCAAAAGCCTTGACCCGCGCATACTGTTCGTTCTGATACTCTACGTGCAACGACAAAGTGAAGTTTTTGCTGTTGCTCGGTTCAATTTTCTCGACCCATGGAAGGTCTTTGCTGTTCTCATTCATTTCCTATAGATTATTAGTGTATCTCTTTCTGTTTATCGGATAGCGGCTCCGTCAAGCGACTTTTTGACGCCGCTGCGTGCCAGCGGCTCCGTCAAGCGACTTTTTGACGCCGCTGCGTGCCAGCGGCTCCGTCAAGCGAC
>QWCT01000270.1_pt1 | contig 62041 bp, 71 predicted proteins | sample 1972681 | NCBI WGS metagenome assembly QWCT01 (sample SAMN09866701, study PRJNA288562) | Human oral metagenome isolate pre3_saliva, whole genome shotgun sequencing... | isolation source: mouth | host: Homo sapiens | place: USA: California
GTGATGAACTTGGTGTAAGGCTGGTCGGCAAAGCATATCTTTTTTCTGTTGTTTTAGTTGCTTGGTAAGGAGTTTTAATACCTTTTCTTTTGCCTTGTCTCCTACTACTGCTCGGTCTAAAACTTGTGTTGCGTTCATTATGTTTTCTCCTTAACTTATTTATGTTTATATTATACACTCTTTTTTAGTGGTTGTCAATAGTTTTTGGTATTTTTTTATGTTTTTTAATTATTTTTTTGTGTTATCTCCCTCAAACCAATCTAAGAAATCCCTCAATCCCACCTTGACAAAAGAAAAAGACTAGCTTCCTAGTCTTAAAATCTTTGTAAAATTCGTTCTTTGTGTTCTGTTTTAATTCTTAACCCCAATAAATTTATTGATAAGTTCAGCTTGTCTATTTGCATTATTGATAAACTCAATAATAAACTTATAGATTTCTCTCCCTAATTCCCCCCTACAATCATACTTATAATGTATTCCATTTCTTTTGTCTAAACGTGTTACAATAGCAAGTTTATAATCTGAGCCATCACATTCTAGTTTCAGGGTGTATAAAGAAGGTGTCTCTCCCCCTTCTGGGAGCGTGTAAGTTATCCCAAAATCTATTGAGATAAAGTTTTCTCCCCTCTCTACTGCGTGAGCTTCGTATAACTCTACCTTCCGTGCTTTTTCTAAATCATCAAAGATTGACATATTATTTCCTTCCCTTCCTTAAATATTCGCCAATAACTCTTTTATCAGCAATAATCTGTTTTCGGTTTTTTCTAACCACTCTGGCAAATCATCGCCAAGTTCCCAAGCGTATTTTTCCTCTAACAAGGCAAGTTGTACTTTGTCTCCAAATTCCATGTTTTCTAATAGCCAACGGTCAAAGTCTGTATCTGCCAAGGTATAAACCATTATAGCTAGATTTTCTGGTTTGCGCTCTGTCTCAAAATCAGACCAGACAACTTTCAGAAAGTCATAAACTTCCTCTGGGGCTACAGGTTGCCCTTCAATTTCTTCTCCTACTTCGTACACTTCAAGTCCTGCGCCTTCTAAAACTTCATAATTTGGCATTTCATCATAGCAGATTTCCATTTCTTCTTCCTCACAAGGTTTTTCTTCTCGTAAATCCCTGATAGCTTTATCTACTGCAAACCAGTTGGCTTCCTGCTCCGAGAAGAATTGAGCGATTGTTTTTCCGTGTTTCTTTACTTGATACATTTTTTGGTTCTCCTTTTTAAAGGGGTTTCCCCCTGATATTACTTGTCAGCTAGTACGTCAATCAACTCTTGACTAATCAACGTGCAATCATCACTTTCCATGAAAAAGTCATAGGCTCTGTCTAAGTCCTCTCTTGTAGCTCCTTCATCTTCAATCTGAATGACTGCTTTAACGTATTCTGAATAGTTCCCTTGCTCTTTGATAAGCTGTTTAATCAACTCTGCAAAAGGTATCACGTCCTCACAAAGCGAACTCAAAACTGAACGAACTGCAATAAGTTCTTGTAGTTCCAATCCACGCTTGCTCCATGAGATAACAACTTCGTCACTTTCAATCATAACTGTTTTACCGTCTTTTTCAGCAAAAACATTGCAGGCATCTTCAAGCTCTGGATTCCACTCTTGCCACTCGTCATAATTCTCCATGTAAACAAGTTTAACTCCCTTGTCCTGCAACAAGTCCATAAATCTACTAAACTCCATGTATTGTACCTCTGTTTCTTAATTTCTTTATGTTTATATTATACACCTTTTTATACTTTTTGTCAATGATTTACATTATTTTTCTATGTTTTCGTATTATTTTTTTGTGTTTTGGTTCGTTTTGCGCTTTTTTACCCTTATTTATCCCTGCGTTAGAAAACAAAGTGTATATATGCTCGTTTTTGCCCTATCTCGTCCTCTCTCTTGCGTTTTATCTACCTCTCCGTCCATTTATGCCCTAAAATACCAAACGTGCTTAGAACGCCCAAAAACGCCCTTAGAATTGATTGAGGAAAAATAAATAAAAAGCCAGTATGAAAACTGACTTTTAATTCTATATCCATCTACCAGAATAATCTACCCAATATCTACCCTGCACCCACTCAGACCAAGCGTAAGCGCCATTAGATTTCAAGTAGTACCAACCGTTATAGTATGAATCGTAAATCCATTCATTCTTAGCCATTTCTCCACCTGATTTCAAGTAGTATGAACCTTGCCAAGTATTCTTAGCCATATATCCACCTGACTTGAAGTAGTACCAAGAACGATAGTATGAATCATAATACCATGCACTATTTACATAAGCTCCACCTGATTTCAAATAGAACCATGAGCTGTAGTTTGGATCATACACCCACTCACTTTCAGCCATTTTACCATCAGATTTTAAATAATAAGAGCTTACCCAAGTGTTCGTTACACGGTTGCCATTTCTGTAGTAGTACCATGAGCCATTCTCTTTAACCCAACCATTCTTGCTTGCTACAGGTTTATCCTGTTTAGGAGTAGACGTATTCGGTTTAGGTTTATCCTGTTTTTGCGTTGGTTGAGAAGGCTTCGCAGGAGCAATGTTCTTATTATCCTGCTTTTCCTTTTCTTTCTTCTCTAGCTCCTCTTTCTCTTTTCTTTCCTGCTCCTTCAAAATATCAATCTGCTTATCAAGTTTTTCATACTCGCTATACGCTGTATTCAAGCTGTTATACTTCGTTTTAACAGACTTCAATTCTTTTTCTTTCTGAGTTAGCAAGGCTTTACGGTTGCTCTCAGTAGTGTTTGCAGGACTAGAGGTGCTAAAGTTAGACTTTTTAGCCTTTGCTAAATCTTCATCAGATACCGTGATATAACTTACACTAAAACCATCTTTCAAATAGCGCAATGAGATACCTAGATATTCATTCTTAGAAGGCTTACCGTAGTTGACACCTACGATTGATTGAGCATGAGCAAATTCATAGCCATTATACAGAAATTCAACGATAGAGTAGTAAATCCATTTTTTCATTTCTGCCTTTGTCATTTCACTTGAAACACCACTAGAAGAAAATGAGTTCTCGTAGAATTGACTACCCATTTCTTTTTCTTCATCTGCCTTACTAGAGGTAGGCAAGCCATACTCTCTAGCTACATCATTGATACCTTTTACATAGTGCCAGTCAAAAGCGCTTCTATTCGCTTCTCGAACCTTAGTAGAAAGTTTATCTGCAAAGTCGATAGATGAATTAGCAAGCGTCAGTTGTGGTAAACCTGCTTGTTTTCTAACCTGATTAAGCATAGACAAGGCAAAGTAGTTCAACTCTACTTTCACTTCTTTAGGTAGATTGTTTACATCATAAACCCCTACCTGATCCACGCTATTAGATACAAAATTATCTTCCTGATAACGCAGTTTCTTGCTTTCTGCCTTCAAGGTAGATAAGGCTTGTTCCTGTTCAGAATCGCTTTTCTTGTAGTTGTAGTAGTCTTTTAGAGCTTTTACATACTCAGGACTTACCTTGATAGTGTTCTTTTCTGAGTAAGGCGTTTTGAGTTGTGTAAGGCTTGATTCTAGCTCCTTAACCTTGTCCTCTAACTCTACCAAAGAATACCAACGTCCATCACTAGCATAGCTAGTTACACCATTCTTATTCGCAACCTCGTCTCTTTGCTTCTCTAGTTGCGCAATTTGGGCTTCTCTAGCGCTGTTTGCATGGACTACCCCTATCCCACTCCCAAAAGTGAGCAACGTTACTGTGGATAGCAACGCAATAGAACCTTTAATCTTCATTTTGTACTCCTAAAATTTTTTAATATCTACACTTTATATATTACCATATTCTATCAGCCACTTTCAAGTTAAAACAAAAGAGCGATAATGTTATTTTATCGCCCTTTGCTACTATAAATTAGTCGTGTTTACGTTTCAGACTAGCAAGACCAAGAAGCCCTACAAATGCACCGATAAATCCAAGCGAACTTGAAGCAGTACCAGTGTTTGGCAATGATGGTTTCTTAGGCTCTTGTGGTTTTGGTGGTTCAGGTGTATGTGTTGTTACCTTCGCTACCATTTCTTGACCGTTGACAATGTTCACGAATTTATTTTCGATTTCGCCACTTGCGATACGTTCAACTTCGATATAGAAATCAGCGTCAAACGTTCCTTGTACTCCAAGTGAGTTCAAGAACTCTTTGTCAATAGTGTAAGCCCACTTACCGTCTTTTTCGTTCCATGTTACTTTAACAATTTTCTTGATAAAGTCAGAGTTTGTACTTTGGTTAAACTCAAATTGGAACGCATAGCTAGAGCCTTTAGCAATCTTGTCTCCTGCCTTAACCACTTTACCGTCAGACAAGACTACATCATAAGGCAATGTAAGGTCTTTTTCGGCAACGTATTCTGTACCACGAATGACACCAGACCAGTTACCTGTGTAACGGTCGTGCTTCAAGTCAAGCATATCAATACCGTCATATTGATAAAGTGAATCGTGTTTAGAAGGTACAGTCACACCGTTCAAGAGGTAACGTAGGTACTCGCCAATTTGAATTTCCTGACCGTCACGAATCTTCTTATCGTCTTTTTGATCCACAGCGTGTTTTTCAGGTTTCAAGTCAGGTACTTGAACTGTTACCAAGTTAGAAAGAAAGGCATTTCCAAAGTCGATTTGATGGAAATCATTTTTAACAATTTTGCCTTTTTCTACAAGCAAACGTGCAGGAAGCTCAATCGTGATATTCTTAACTGGCTTCACATAGTTTTTATAGAATGACGCAGAATCTTTTGCTACCCAAAGGTAGAACTCGCCTTTAGGTGTCAACCCTGCTTCTTTCAAAATGTTTTGAATTTCTTGTGTACGTCCTTTGTCAGAAAGAACATGGTACATATTAAAGAGCGCTTTAACGTCTTTACCAGTAGAATCCTTCATAGTGATTTTGCTGTCATCTGCCTTGTATGCACCGTCTTGAACGTCATCTACCATAGCCCATGTCTTACCATAGGTTTTTGAATCCGTAGTAAATGTTGAGTATGGCTTGTAGTCAGTTGTTAGACTGAATTTCACATTTTTATCAAATGTGTTTGCACCATCAATGCTACGTCCAAAAGTATCTTTGATAGCCTTCATAGGTTTTGGAGTTGAAGGTGTAACACGCAAGCGTGAATAGTTTACCTTCACGGTAGGAACTAAAGGCATTTCAGGAATTTTTTTCTTCTCTGGTGGAGTTGGAGCTGGTGGAGTTGGAAGTGTTGTACGAGGTACGAACTCTTTTGGTTTTTCCAACTTAGGTTTAGGAATTTCCTTAGTATCTTTTTGTTCATACTTAGGTTTTGTAGGTGGTGTAGTTAGGATTGTAATAGGAACAGTTGCACTTGCTTTACCAAACAATCCAACAGCCCAGTTTTCATCTTCAAAGATTTCTTTGTCAGTTGGAACTGGTTTACCTTCTGAAATAGCTTTATTTTTAGCTCTTTTACGAACATAATCAATTTCAGATTGTGAGTGTTTTCCTACTCCGTTGTGGTAAGAAAGGTTTAATGTAGAACCATAGCCTACTGAAAGGATTGAACCACGGGGAATATCAGCTTCATCTAGGACGTTAGCATAGCCAAGGTCGCCTGCCTTTACGCCAAGGTCAGGAACATCAGAAGTCCAAGCTGTCTTGTATTCGCCCTTGTAGTAGTCCTTGCCATCACGCTTAACTTTATAAACGTCTGAACCTTTTGGATTGAGGACAATCCCTTCTGTTCCATCTTCGTAAGTCAAACGCAACTCTTGTCCGTAGTCAATGTCATTCAACATTGAAGCAATAGTCAAGATAGCTTTTTGTTTGTTTTTTTCTAGGAAGAACTCGATTTTAGGATTGAACTCAACTAAATTCCAAAAACCAAAATTGATAGAACCGTCTTTGGCGTATTCATAAATTTTAATTTTTGTGTCTGTCAATGATTTCCCATTTTCAACCCATTCTTTTTCAACTTTATTCAAAGTGAACTTAGCAGAGATTTTTTCCCCTTTATCGTTTTCAGCAACGTTATGAATTGTGAAAGAATCGCCTGCTTTTGGTTCTTGAACTTGACCTAACAAACCTTTACCTTTAACGATAAGGTCTTTACGACTACCTGAGATAGTTGAATCAGCATGAAGTCCAATATAGTCTTTGACCTTCATCAATCCTTCTAACCCTTCAAATGAAGCAGTCAGTTTTTTATAATAGTTGACGCTTCCACGTTGGCTTTCGTCATAATCGCCATAAACCGTGATATGAGGTTTTTTAGCTTTTACGCCCTTCTTAGCTAGTTCTTCTTTTTCCTTGTTGTACTTAGCAAGATCGCTTTCATATTTTGTTAGCTTTTTGCCATAATCAGCTTTTAGGTCAGCATTGTCCTTTTCAACCTGTTTATTATAGGTTTCTTGGTCTGCTACAGCTTTTTTGTAGTTAGCTTCTTTTGTAGCGTTGTCCTTTGCGATACGCTCATTTTCAGCTTTGGTTTCAGCTTCTTTTGTAGCGTTGTCAGCAAGAATAGCTTTATTTTCAGCTTCAATACGTTTGACTTCTGCTTTATGTTCCGTTACAGCTTTGTCATACGCTTCTTGTTTAGCCTTGTTTTCTTTTTCAATTACTTCACGTTCTTTAGTAGTTTTATCTACCTTAGAAGAATAATTGTCAGTAACGGTTTTGACTTCTTTTTCCTGCTTCGCATAATCAGCTTCAATTTCTTTTTTCTTTTCTGCGACTGTATCAGTGGTTGCAACACCTTTGTCCTGAGTTGCTCCAACTTCAACTTTAACGCCTGCGTCTTTAGCTTCTGCTACAGCTTTGTCAAGGTTGTCATGAGCAATAGGTACTTCTACTTCTGTTTTCTTTTCTACAGCAACAGGTGTAGTAGGTTTTACTTCATCAGCAGATACGTTATTGCTTCCAAAAGCAACACCCAACATAGCAAGCGCCAAGATTACTCCACAAGCTCCTGCAACTTTTGTCTTACGGATTGAACCGAATGCTTTAAAATCGTTTTGTTTTAACATTTGTTTGTTATATCTCCTTTTTTATTTTGGAAAAAGATTAAGCGTTGACTTTATCTTTCAAGCCTTTACCTGCTTTAAATGCAGGGTTTTTACTAGCTTTGATCGTGAGTTCTTTTCCTGTTTGTGGATTGCGCCCTTTACGTTCAGCACGGTCACGAACTTCAAAGATACCAAAGCCATCAATACGGACTTTTTCGCCTTCTGCCAAGTGTTCAGCGATTGTTGCGAATACAAATTCAACAGCTTCTTTAGAAGCCTTTTTAGTCAAACCCAACTCACTTGCCATTGGCTCGTAAATATCACGTTTTGCCTTCATTTCTTCTTCACCCCCTTTTAATTTTTTAATACATTTTAGATTATAGCACCTTTCTTTTGAAAAAACAAGAGATAAACTCAAAAAAAGTATTATTTTATAAAATATAAAACAATACTTTTTCTTTTTTATCAGCCTATAATCTCAACGTTTATTGATTTTACTAGTGGTTCTTCTAGCCATAGAGTGTTGATTAGCTCTTTTTCTCCTAATATAAATTTGTTGTAATTTTTATACTCTGACAGCTTGGTATCAAGCAATTTCTTTGATAAATCAGCCATATCTCCATTAAATTTTAGAGTTGCCTTTGGTTTTTGCGCCAATAATTTTTCAACAGGTACATGACGTTCTTCTGCCAATATTTCAAGTTTCTTATAGTAAGGGTTATCTGGACTAGGAGTTGCTACTAAATGTTGCAGGATTTCATCTGGATTGAATCCATCTGCCAATTTCTGGGAGATTTTTTGGATAGCCACTCTCTCAGACGCAATCTGCTTGTTTCTTTCTTCCCACTCAGTCACGCTATCTAGCAATTCAACCATCTTACTGAGCTTTCTAAATATACTTGGCAAGCATAGGAGTGTGTTAAAGTCATCAGCAGTCATTTTAGGTATGCTATCTAGCGCCTGTGGTCTATTTATGTTCAGGATCAACGTCATCAAAAGGACAATCTCGCTTTCGTTTCCTTGCGTGTTGACCTTTACTTTGTAATGAGTATTGTTGAGCTTCGCATTATCAAGCCCTGCTTCCTTGGTCTTGTCTCTAAATTCTTCAACCAATTCAGGATAGCTGTCTATATTTTCAGTTAGGAGCTTATTGACTTGCATAGCGTCAAACAGCCTATAAAAGTTATCAAGCAATTCTTCTGAACCACCCATTCTATGCTCCCACTTTTCAAGTGTTTCATTCAGGACTACTTCTAAATCTAATAGATGGCTTTTACTCCATTCTTTCAGCGCCATTTCCGTTGCTCGTCCTGTATCAAAGAACTCTCTCAGACCGTCTCTTAGGTCATCATCTGCGATATAGCCTTCATTGATGCCTAATTCTACCCACTTGTCATAAGACGCTCTCAGGCGTGGTTTTAAGTGCCAATCCACGTCTATATACGTCACACCTTTAGGAAAGCCCTCTGTATGCAGATAATCTTCTACAAGCTCCTTAATTGTGCTTGGTTCAGCTTCAATCAAAGTTGCTGTAAAGTCCTGCAAGTCAAAGCGCTTTTCAAACATGAGGGTTGCTTGTCTTAATGAATCATCTTTATTTTCTGATTTTCGTTTAATCGTAACCATATCTATCTACTCTCCTTCGTTGTCTATTTTATTGTATCAAAAAAAGCAAGCTATTTGTGAACTTGCTTTTTTGCTTTAGACAACCTTCATCAGCTCTCTTGAACGCTTTAAGTGTTCTGTTAGCTCTGAGACTTCACTAGATAGGTCATTGACTTCCTTCACAAACCCTTGAATAGCTTTAATAACACTAGAGTATAGCTCTTTATCCTCTGCGTCAGCTTCCTTTTCTCCTTCTTCAAGGACTGTTAGGTTATGATTCCCCCAATCCTCTAGTTTGTTAAGTGGTACAACTAGACCGCATAGCGCCTTTAGTTCGTTTTCAATATCTTCCTGACTAAAGATACCCCAAGTGGGTACAAATTGGATTGCTTGTTTTTGGTCGTCAAAGATTTTCTTATCTTCCTCTGACAAGTCTCCCCCTGCGTCATCAATCTTATGTAGCCATGTTTCTAGTTTAGCCCCAAAGAGCTTTTTGTTTTCTGCTACATTTTGAATCGCAAAGTTTAAACCTGCCAAAGTATAGTCTTGAATTGAAATTACTTCTGCCATATCTACTCTCCTTCCCTATAGGTTGCAAGTTGAATCTGCTCTGTCATGGTATCATAGTTCCCTGAATAAACTAGGATATTCTTTCCATCAGTAAACGTAATCGTAAACTGTAGTGTTCCGTCCAAGTTAGACTTAAAAACCTTAGTTTTAGAAGCGTCATACTTGTATTTCAGAATCATCTTCTCCTTGATAATCATTAAGTCTCTACGATAGCTTGATAGGTTATGATTGAGCCTATCAGGTACAATAGATTGCTTGTTAGGGGTTTTTTCAAGAGCGTCAACCATGACTTGAATCATCTTCTTAGTTGTTTCTGCTTGCTCCCCTGTTACTTGTTCATTCGGTTTTTCAAGAGTTTTTTCTAGCTCCTTTTGTGGATCACTAGCAATAAGTTCAACTTTTTCTGTCGTTTCCTCTTGCGTAGTAGTTGATTGAACGCTCGCTTCCTCTAACTTAAAGTCATTTCCTGCGCTTTTCTTGTTAAAAAACAGGAAGAAACAAGCAATACCAATCAACACTAAACCGATTAAGCCAACTAGTATTCTTTTTACTAAACTGTTCATTGTCATTCTCCTACTTTGTGATGGCTAAAATCTTCTTTATTCTCGTTAGCATTATAGCCCCCTTTGTCGTCTCGGACTGTGTTTCCTTGCAAAAGGTCAGCTATTTTCTTGTAGTATGTATTCATATCAGAATACCCTTGCAACGCTCCTGTATAGGTACAAGCAAGGACTTTGCCCTCTTTATTCGTCTTAACAATGTAGTTAAGCAAGGCAAATTCTCGCTTATCATTCGTTGCAGGAACTAGCACCTGAAAGTATCTATTAGCGCTTGTAGAACCACTCATAACCGATACCATAACAGGGCTTGCTAGAGCTGTAGTTGATTGTGTCTCTTTACCCCATGACTGAGAAGCTAGAAGATTGTAAATGTTCTGCTGTACGCTCAAATCAGCGTCAGCTTCGCCTTCTTTTTTCTTAGCCTTATCTTCATCAGCAGGCTTATCTGAGTTTGCACTAGAAGCTAGGTAAGGCTTCAAGCTCTTGTAGGCTGTATCTACCTTCGTGTCATAGCGAATACCAATAAGAGTTTTAAAGAAATTATTAAGCTCCGTGTCTGCGTTTAACTTCGTAAAGTTCAATGCAAAGTCCGTATCTTCGCCATTCTTATCTTTCTCTTGTTCTACTTGAATATCTGCTAGTTGACCTTGAACCACCTTCAATTCGTTGTTTTCGATATTCCCAATCTGCGTAGGCAAATCCTGAGTAGAGAACAACTTACCTACTTCATCAGTTGTGTAAGCCTGCGTTACCGTTACCTTTTTAGAGAAGAAGAAGCCACCTAAGATAAATGCTACGATTACAGGGATAATCGTTACTAGTGTAATCTTCTTCCAATCGGACGCTTTTACTAAGTCCTCTAGGTCGTCTAACCATATTCCAATTTTTTCAAACATATCTTACTTACCCTTCATCTGGACTATCCCAAAAAACTGAACCGTCAATCTCAATATCGCCTTCGTTGTGGAAAGTGTCGTCTCTAGGTAGTTTTTCTAACCAACCCATAAATTCTTCACTCCCAACTGCTCCACCTCGCATGATATTTTCTTCTGGCATACTCACAAGATCAACTTCTAGGTTTTTGTATAAATCTGGGCGCAATACTATTCTGTCCTCGATTTTGCGCCATTCTAACAACGATATAAACACATAACGGTCTTTGTCATCAGTTTTCCTCTGCAAATTCTCCACTATACGTTCTACTCGTTGTTTCTCGTACTTGTTTAACCGTCTTAAATTCAGACGGACAAATATATAATTCTGAGCCATTGTTATTCCACCTTCGCACTATCTTTCCGTTCAATATAGGTCAGAACAGAAACATAATCAAATACTGCGATTTTCTCTTGGTTTTCTCCTACATTGACTACTCCCCAAAGATTACCGTCTCCGTCAAGGCGATAGACACGCATGGTTGAACCATCTGAAAGATTGAAAACCCCACCAATCGTATCATCTTTGTTAATGTAAAGCCCATTTTTTACCAAGGCTTCTCTAAGAGCTTGATATTCCTCTTTGGTAAGATTTCCTTTTTCTTCCTTCTGAACTTTTAAACTCTCTGGAACTTCCACGTTGTTATCTACGCTTGCTACCTGCTTTGAGCAAGCCACACCTACCACACAAAAAGTTAGTAGGAAGCCAATACTAATAGCCTTTCGTAGCAATCCATGTTTTAAAAAGTTGTTCTGCTTTGTTGTCATCATAGTAAGTGTCCTTCAAATACAAGTGGGCCTGTTCTGATTTTGCTACACTTGTCAGCATTTCTTCAATATCATTACTGATACGTTGCAAGCATTGATTGAGGTATTGAGCAAGAGTGAGCGTATCTTCTGGTGTTGTTACCTTACGCCCTGCCCACTTGTCATAGGTAAAGTCAGGGTTCAAAGCAAACTTCCAAGTGTCGGTTGCTGTGATGTTGTTTTCACGCAACAGCGTTTCATATCGCTTGTAGCTCTTGTAGTATTCCTGCAATTCCTCTGATTTATTAAAATCTTCCTCTGAGAAGATAGGGAAATTGTAGTATTCAACCGTATAGACAATATGTTCAAGCCCCTTAATATCATTTTCTACTAAGTGGTTTTCATCAGGAACGACTAGGAAGCCCCAATCCGTAATATCATAGATGACTGGACGGACGTAATCGCCCCAATCCACGTTATCTTCTGGATCAACGACTGGTACACTCTCAATCATGTAGTCATTCTTCAAGCCATCAAGACGATTTTTCCATTCCAAAACTTGCTCGTCATACCAATCCGTTAGAAGCTCTGCGTAGAACGTTCCACCTTCTTCCTCGTCTTTTTCTAGGGCGTAGCTTTCTGCCGATTCAATCGCTTCATAGATAGTAAGTTCTGCATAGTCTTTTTCTAAGAACTTACGGTATTCTGCCAAAAAGTTATTGTAAGAAGCAATGACTTTTTCTAGCATTTCCTTGTTGTTCTCGACAATGAATAGAAATTCCTCTTTAATCTGTTCTTCTGTTTTAGCCATGTTTATTCTCTCTTTCTAGTGTTTTGTATCATCTGCTATTTTATTGATGTTTTCATCTAAAATCTCAATCCCACTATCGGTATGATAGCCAAGTCGTAGGATTTCTCCTGTTTCTCGGTTGTAAACAGAAGGAACTTTGTCAATATCAGGATAATGCTTTACATATTCCTCGCCAAAAGCACTTGTCACGTCCACATAGACTATTGCTGTCTGTTCTCTACCTGTAAGGCTTTGGAGTTTTGGAACTGTTGCCTGACACACTTCACACGTTGGGTTCATAAATACTATGTATGAGCTACCCTCGATTGCAGACTTATCTTTATCTGATACCGAAAATACAAAGTTAGGATTGCTTTGATCCAATAGCCTGAATCCATCTGCACCCATATATCCTATGTAAGTCCTTGAAAATAAGCTAAATCCTAACCAAACAACCGTTGCTGTCAACCCTGCGCCAAATACAAGCCACTTCCAAGCACTTCTAAAGTTGAATAGTACAGGTATCAACCCTACTGTAAAAGGTAGAATCATAAATCCCAATACATGATAATAATGCTTAAATGAATAGCCTAACTGGAAGGGCAACAGGAGTAGTACCAATACTAAGACAACTTTCAGAATGAAGAATAGCCAATCCTGATTATTAAACTCCGAAAATTTCAACTTCATTAGTTGCTACCTTCTTTCTTCTTAGTCTGTACTGCGTTTGAATCAGCGTCCTTTTTATTCTCTTTCTTAGAAGAATCATCAGAACTTTTTGGTTTTTCCTCTTTCTTCTCGGTTTTCTTCGCTTTAGCTTTTGAGTTTTCAATGAACTTCTGTACCCACTCGTCATTATAAACAACCTTTTCCCCTTTTGGATCAAAAACTGTCAATGTTCCTGACTGGTCGTACTTCTGAATGATGTAGCGCTTGTCCTCGAAAGTGAAATATCCTGAAAGTCCTGTCTTGTCATTTTGCTTGATCGTGTCAAATGCTGTAGTGAGTGCCTTAACATTGTTGTCAAACTCGCCACTAGATAGAGCTGTTGCTGTATCTTCTTTCTTAGGAGCTTCTTCCAAGATTTTTACAACTTCCTGCTCTGCAAGACTTGAAGCCTTGTTGTTTTCATTGACTTGCCAAAATACCAAGCCACCAATCGCAAGTACAGTAGGGATTCCAACTGCAACATACTTCAATACCCCACCTTTTTTGCGTGGTTTTGCGTCTGCGACTGGCTCAGAATCATCTTCTGCAACTGGTTCTTCTGGTTCATCTGCTACCTCTGTGTCAGCTACCTCTGGAGCTTCAACTTCTTCTTCAAGCCCTTCTTCAAGTTCAGGCTCAGGCTCTACATAGGTTACTGGCTCTATCGGTTCGGTTGCTACTGGTTGTTCCTTCACTTCTTCAACCTCGGCTACTTCCTCAATAGGTAGGACTTCCTCGACTGGCTCAACTACTGGCTCTTGGACTTCCTCTTTTGGTTTTGGAGAAGCTAGTCTCATTCTTTTTCTTGGAGCTACTGCCTGTGGTGTCCGTTCAGTATGCTGTGGAGCGATTATAGTAGAATTGCCCTCTGTAGGCTCATTCTGTTTCTCCTTTACTGGTTCAGCTTGGACTTGTTCTGGTTCTCCCTGCAAGCTATTATATAGCTCCAAAAAGTTTTCCTGTCCGTTGTTCTTAATGTAAAGGTCAATCACTAACCCTACTAGCGTAGTGTATAGTTCAGACTGTTCTTCCGTCTTGCCTTTGTAATCATACGTCAGGATTTTTTCAAGCTCAGACTGGCTTACTTGACCGTCCTGCAAGAACCGTAACATAGCTTTTAATTTTTGTTGCCCCAAAGCAGGTTGATTATCAATTTGTTCCTGCAAGGCTTCATACTTACTAATCATCTATTTCCCTTTCTATCAATCTACAATTTCAATCTTATTATCGCTACTCAACTTGTATCTGCCTAACTTAATAGACGATACCGTAATAGTTAGCTGTGAACGAACGTGAGTTACTTTTTCAATCTCCATATCGTCCATAGTCACTTTATACCCACTTTTCATTGAATCTACTGGCAAACCTCTGCCATTTGAACCAATTAAACGTACAAACACTAGTTCTTCCTCGTTAGGAGAATCAACTTTGACATTCTGCAAGATAATTCGTATCTCGTCTGATGACTTTTCATAAGCGCAAACTGTTTCAAATTCTGCTTCTTCAAAAATCAAGTCTTGGTTAATTCCTCGAAAGAACATTAGACCTTGTATTTTTTCTGCTTCAATAGCTACCATCTAATCTCTCCCACTATAAAATTCTTTCAGGTTTTCTTGCTCTCTATCAATCAGGACAAGCCCACCTGTATAGACAAATAACTTTTCATAAGAGACAACTTTGACGTATGAATCCTCAAAGTCAAACTCTACATAAGGATTTTCTGAACGCATGACTTGACCTGCCTGTACTTCTCGGTTAGAAGGCGTGTCAAGGTACAAGCGAAATAGTCTGCCTGTATTGTTTGCGACATTCCCATCTTGATATTTTGGATAGATTGTATTATCTTCCTCTATCTCTACTAACAACTTCAATGGCTTAGTGCTTAATACTTCTGCCACCTTTAGTTTCTTATCGCCAAAAAATCCTTCAATATCGAACGTTTTATAGCGCTCAAAGTTTGTATAGTTCCTTGTTTTCTCATACGTTGGAACGTGTTTTATTGACTTTCTTACTTCCACTTTCCTTTTCCTTCTTTCGTTGCGATTCTATTTCTAAATCACTTATATAGTCTAGGAGTTGGATCATCTTAGCAATGCTAAAGTGAAATTCCTTATCTCCTGTATAGAGTTGTCTAATGCTGTTGGTTGCAATAGCAGAACCAACCTCGTCTGTCTCCTTCAATTCTTTTCGCCATTTGTAAAAGAACTGCTTGTCTCGGTCAAATATCTTTCGTAGTTTTTTCTCAAAGTATTTGCCCTTCTTATGTTTATCTAAGATTTTACATAGTTGCAGGATAACTGTTCCTCGCAACTTAAAGAACTTCTCTTTATCTTTCGTATAGAAGATTTTAGAGGTTGTTCCGATTTTCATTCCACTTACCACAAAGTCTTTGGGAGCAAGTTTCTTTTCTTCAATAAACTGCATGATTTCATCTGTTAGGGCAATGTACTCTTTTTCAACAATCTTATGTTTTTGCAAGTTTATCTCCTCTCTATGTTGTTTTTATATAATCTATAATACCATTATTATTTTCATCTTACAACTATATAAATAAAGGTTTTTTTATTTTTAAAAAAATTAAACTTTTTTTATCTTTTCTGTTGACATAGGTTTTTCATTGTGGTATTATTAAATTGTGTTAAGTGATTATGTTTTTGTGTTTGAAGATTATTTTTTAATATCTCTCAACACAAAAAAATAAACACAATATTATATTCAGGAGCAACACTATGAAAATCGTAACTATTACTTCCCTCAAAGGGGGAGTTGGTAAATCGGCTATCGCAACATTATTGGCTGATTACCTAGCTTATCATGGACGTGTCTTACTAATTGACGCAAACCGTCAGGGAGACACTACCAAGCGTTTTGTCTATCAGGAAAACGAAGAAGGAGAAATCGTGAATATTTCTTCTGAGGAAAATCTCTTTGAGAATATCTTCCGTAAAAAGCCTGTCGTTCCTTTAACTGTCAAAGACAACCTTGACCTACTTGTAGCCACTAAGAGCTTGAAAGAGGTTGAAGATCATATCGAACATAAAGAGCGCAAAAGTCCACTAATCTTTAAACGTTGGCTTAAACGTTCTAAACTGAGTGAGTTCTATGACTACGTTATCATTGACACTCACAATAGCGAAGGTGTCTTACTTGATAGCTTCTACCTAGCTAGTGACTTGTTGATTGCTGTCACAGGTTCAGGGCGTGATGAAATGGACGGAGCTATCGGTGTATATAACCGTGCAGAAGCTCTTAAGAATGATGATAACCTTGTCAATGATGATGACGAACCGATTATGAAGGCAAAAATTGTCTTTGTAGGGAACTTGTTAAAATCTGGTGGTGGTACTCATGGCGTTACTGCTACAAATGAATACCTAGAGCAGACCAAGGATAATGACTTGTTCATTACGAATATCTGGGAGCGAAATATTTTCCGTGACGCAAGTTTGGAAAACAAAACTATCTTTGATATTATGAAGCGCTCGAAATACCGTGACAAGAGCTTTGAAAAATACTTTAACAAACTACAAGAAAGTCTTGAAACAATTAAGAACGCTATTGACGTAGCATAAATTAAGCATAATCTGATTATCATTTTGTGTTGGGATATTATTTTTATAATCATTCCAACACAATAGTATAATCTTGAAACACTATTTTATAATTCAGAAATTAAGAAAGAGGAAATAAAAATGGGATTTAATCTGCCTACTAAACAACCAACAAAAACAAGCAAGCCTATTGTCTTGGACGCTATCGACACAGAAGATCAAGCACCTGTTGAAGCTCCTAAAAAGAAAGTTGCTAAGAAACCTGCTAAAAAGAAAGCAGAGCCAAAACATGAATCTAAGAAAGAAGCTACAGAACAACCTAACGCTTTCTTCCATAAGCTCCAAATTACAGAGCCTAAAGACGAAAAGTTATCAACAAACATTTCAGACGCAAACTTGCGTAAACTAGAGCGCCTAATTGAAGCAGGTTGCCAAAACAAGTCTAAAGCCATTGGGGCTATCCTTGACGCTTTTGACGTGGAAAAAGCGATTGAAGAACCTACCTTCTTTGTGAAGAACACCATCACTACGGACGCTCGCCACAACCGTCTCAATATCTCCATGACACCTTCTCAACGTGAGAAACTTATGACGGTAGCACACGCAGGACTTGGGAACATTGCCCTTGCTTTCTCATGTATCTTAAACTCCTTTGACGTGGAAGAAGCCTTGAAGAATATGGAAGAATAAGCTAGATTATTTTCTGGCTTATTTTTATTATCTTTTTGTGTTCTTAAACACCATTTTGTGTGTTTATGTATTATCTTTATGTTTTGAGAAATTAAAAAAACGTGTTGTGAAACACGCTTTTTTAATTCCCTGAAACAATCTTCCCTGTTGTTGAATCAAAGTCTATTTTCAGTTCTTTCAAATATTTCTTCACAGTAGGCTCTTGGACGTTGAGCGCCATAGCAATCTGGGCTACGCTCTTAAACCTACCCTTCTTAACACCTGCAAGCAAGGCTGTCATACGGTCAGATTTACCCATAGAGGAAGATAAGCCCATGTTTGACTGAGAGTTCCGTAACCCTGTTCCTCTTGACGCTTCCCTTGAATACTCGACAATTTCTGCATTTGACATGACCTTACGCTCGCTTCTACGAGTGATGACGTTTGGATCATACGTTGTGATGACCTCTCCTGTATTCGTACTACTCTTTTTAAAAAAATCATTAGGATTGTAACCCATTTTTTGAACTCCTTATTTTGTTTAAAATCATTTTATCATTTTTTGATAATTTTTTCAAGAATATTTTTTCTTAAAATGCTGATTTTTCAAAGGACTTTTGGTATAATAGTTGTGAATAATAATTTATTTTAACTAACAAAGGAGTAACATGGAAACAGAATACATTGAAAAACTGATTGAGTTTGCGTGTAACCGTATTATAAATGACCTAAAAGAAGGGAAGTTTACTGCCTACTTTGTAGCGCAACAAATCGGTATCACTCGCAAGTCTGTCCTACACTTAGTGGAGAACGGTTGGGAGCAAGCACGATACAGTACGATTACTGGCTTGATTGAGTTTTACGAAAAACATTATGGAGTTATCTGTCTCCCTAAAACTGATGATGATTACAAACTTTAAGGAGTGCCTATGAGTTCAAAAAGTTCAAAGAAGAAAAAGAAAAAGAAACTACAGAGGTATTACAAGAACGGTAAGAACGTTTATCCTTACGCAAAGGCTTCTAGGGTTTTATGGAGTTTAGGATTTACCTTTGCTATCTTTGCAGGCTTGACTATAGCAACACAAGTCATCATGAACCTGTTACAAAAACTAGCCTTAATGGTGCAGGAGCAAGTAGGGTTTGATAGCAAGATAGGTACAAACCTAGAAAACTTTATCCAAATAGAACTCCCCTTGGGTGGGATTCTAACAGCTTTATTGTCTATCCTGCTATTTATTGTTCTTGCCTATCTGGTAACTATTGCTTTTCGTCATCATGAGGGAGAACTACAGCCCTTTAAAGACGATAGAATGGCTAGAACTATCCGTAGAGACGTTATCAAAAACTTAGAGCTAAACGTTTTGGACTATGACGATAAAGGCAAGGTCAAGAACTCAAAGCAAGACGTAAAAGCTAGGGATATATTAAGACGTATGGCTATTGAAGTTCATACTCGTAAGGAAGTGAACGGAAGTGACTTTCTTTCAATCGCAACCGTCAAGATCGAACGCCCAAAAAACAAGGCTATTCGTAAGGCGCTTGAAGGTACGTTCTTTAAGGACTTACCTAGTGAGTTGACTTTTGCGACAGAGGAGCTGTTTACCTTCTCAGAACGCCTGACTGAAAAAGAGTTCTATTTCTTTGAAGCAAAGGCTATCGTAACCGAAGAATACGTCTATAAGATTGAGGAAGCGCAGAAGAAACTACAAGAAGCTCTTGGCAAAGGCAAGAAGTCTGATGGTTCTGACATTGAAATCATTGATACAGGTATCTTTACCGAAGAAAAAAGCTCTTGGGATATTGAGGTTCTGTATGACAAGAAACTACAAGAAAAGATTGCAGAACAAACTAAACTTGCAGAAGAAGAAGTTGAAAACCTTAAACTGTCGCTTGAAACCTTTATCAGTTCTAACGAAAAGGTCAACCTGCAATATAATGACGCAAGAGCCACAAATTCTAATGCTCAATTTATTTACACCAAGCCTAAAGGTGTAAATAACATGGGTACAGAGCAGATGAAGGAAAACTTGGAAAGTGACCTTGGTAAGCAGGATATAAATATTACCCTAAGAGCAGGTCAGATTATCATTCAAATTCCACTTGATAATAAGATTACTGCTGACGCTTATACCAACTACAAGAAAGCCTTTATTGGCAAGAAAAATCTACCACCACTACAAGCCTTGGTTGGGGTTGATACAGAAGGGTTGCCAAGAACTTATGACCTCGCAACAGCCCCTCATATCCTGACAGCAGGTACGACTGGTTCTGGTAAGTCCGTTGGTATCAACATGATTTACCTATCTATCATCTTGCACAATAGCCCTGATGACGTTAAGTTCATCATCATTGATCCAAAGAAAACTGAGTTTACTCCTTACAAGAAAAGCCCTTATCTCTATACAGACGTTATAACGGATATGGACGGTGCTAAAAACGCCTTTAATGCTGTTGTAACTGAGATGGAGCGTAGAAATAGCTTGTTTGAGGAAATTGGGGTTCGTAACCTACAGACTTACAACCAGAAGGTATCTCCTGACAAGAGAGAGCCTTACCTTATCCTGATTGCTGACGAGGTAGCAGACCTTATTATGACAAATGGAGACGAGGTAGAGGATTCAATGCAACGTCTAGGTCAAAAAGCACGTTCAGCAGGTATCTTGATTCACATTGCAACTCAGACACCACGAGCTGACATTATCAAGGGTAAAATCAAGGCTAACTTGCCTTCTCAGATTGTCTATAAGGTTGCCAATAGCATTGAAAGTGATATTGCGATTGGAGAATCAGGAGCAGAGCGCTTGTTAGGTAAAGGAGACACTTATGTTAAGTGGTCGGACAACCCTAGCCTTGTTCGTGTTCAAGGGGTATTCCTTACAGACGAAAACATCAATGATATTATTGATTCCACGATTCAAAAATATCCTGATGAACGTTACTACAATGAGCGTGTTCCTATGGACGCTTTTGAAGAAGGGTTTATCAAACCTAAAGACCTTGGAGATATTACAAAAGGTGGGGTTTATCGCTACGCTATCAAGCACCAGAAAAGTCCTGTCATAGACGAGGACATGGACGAGCAGAACGTAGTTATCCCTATCCAAGAAAAGCCAAAGGGTACGCCTGCCATTGCTTCTGCTCAACCTTACGAAACAACAAGTGTTCACAAAGAGAGTTTTGAGGAGTACAGGAAGCGTTACGAAGAAAAGAATGCCATGACAGCCCTAGAGCTAGATGACATACTAGGTACTCGCAAGCGCAAAGTGGAAGCCTTGATAAAGCAGATGGAACTTGACAAAGAGAAGGAACAGGAGCAGGAAAAGGAAACTCCACAACTAGATCACGAAGTAGAAGAAGCGATTGAGGAACGTATCTCACATACTGAGCCTGAGCCTACAACACCTGTTGACAAGGAAGCTATTGCTAACGAACTCTACCCTGATGAACCTACTCCAACCGAAGAAGAAGTGAAGAAGGATAACTCAATCCTTCCTAAACCAATTCCGAAGGACTGGAAGTTCAGAAAGACTGGAAACAGAGGGAAAATGTAGTGTTTCACATGAAACATAGGAGAACTAAGAAAGTATGAATAAACTAAAATTACTTTGGTTGAGGGTTGACCTTTGGTTCAACCCCTACAAGTACAATGAGGAAGGGATAAAAGCCCTATATGCTCACAACAACCCTAAAGAAAAGGTCAAAGGACTAAGCAAGCAACAAGTAGTAGATAGCAACATGATTGCCCTTAACATCACTACTGTTGCAAGCCCTATTCAACTTGCGAACGGTATTAAGGAGCTTGAAAGCAGACCTTTTGACAATGGTATTTACTACCACGATAACCATTACCATCAATACCTAATCAAGTATGACAAGGGTTCTGGTAAGAGATACCAAGCACGAAACGGTAGCAAGCGTAGTCGCTATAAGAAGCACTTGAAAATCTATCCTAAAGGCGTAGCTCGCTATGACCTTACACATATCAATTCTATTGGTTTTCATGGAGACGAAACCTTCTGTATCGGTTTTGATAGTCGCCTAAACCAAGAGGACATGAATAGGTTTGAGGAAAAGGTGCGTGCAGTCAACAACAAACAGCCTATTTACTGGTTTACGGATATTCAACTACAGGAAGATTATTCTGCTCTTTGGGTAGCAACCATTGTTTCCTTGGACGGAGAAATCCTGCTCCAAGAAACCTTCCATGATCGCTCTAATTTCCATTGGGAAATTGAGTGGGAGCGTAAGGTGGGATAATGCAGGAAAACTACGACAAAAAAGCCAATGTTTTCTGTAAGGTTCGTATGCTGAATGGCACGCGCCTTACTTATCAATTTCCTAATGACCTGAGAAAAGCTATGCTACAGTCTTATCACGAAGGGAGCTTGAAAGAAATCCTGAACGGAGCTTTAATCAACGTTCCTACGACCAAGTACAACAAAAAAGGGCAAGCAACCCTTCACTTAGGGAAGATTACGCAGGTTTTCGTTGCAACTCATAAGAGCAGATGGCGTACCAGAGGGCAATTCCTGACAAGTGATAACTGGCAGGGAGAACTTGATAAAGCAGATATTCGCTTCTTACTCCACGACCACTCTTTCCTGAATAAAGTCAGGATTCGTCTGGACTTGTTCAAGTGGAGAAGTCGCTTATAAATTAAAAAAGGCATATTATAGATTATTTAATATGCTTTTTTTCTTTCTACCCCTTTATCTTATCTAGGTTTTATGTTATAATGAGTGTAAATAAAAATGAAAGGAGTTCGCTATATGTTGGATTTTGTTCATACTCGTAAAAAAGTGATGGAAATTATGGCAGAGGACGCTCTAACAACTATGGATTTGTTGGAAAAAGTCAAGGCTGATACAAAACACCTCGGCTCTTTCGCAGGAGACGGTTTGCTGATTCCACCACCTGCAACAAGCTATGTTATCAACAAAGCTCTTGCAGTTTTGAACATGGATCAAAAAGACCTAATCAAAAATGCAGAGGGATTGGATTCTGTTTCTAACTCGGCTAAAGAGGTTAAGGAAAGTATCCGTCTTATCACAACGGATTCTGATGACGTAGCCCTTGTCTCAGAAGAAGTATTCACAGTCATTTTTGACTACCTAACTGACGCAGTTCAAGCGTTCGCTCAAAGTCTCGAAGATTTCGGACAAGAAAATAACAAAGAATAGAAAGTCTTTCACTATTAGTAACTATCAGTAAGAAAAAGCAACTATTTCTGGGAAGAAGTAGTTGCTTTTTTTGCACCCTCTAATTTGCCCCTAAAATCGCCTGTACGCCATTTTAAGAAAAAGAGGTATAATTTATCGACCATATATAAAAAATCCCCTCTAGGAGCAACTGAGGGGCAAATAAAGCGAACCTAGATGAACAACAACGATTTTTTTAGAATAGGAGCGCTTTTTTTATTTATTTAGTTTGCAAAGACTATTATACCATAAAAACCCTTTGAAATAAAGGGTTTTTGACGTTTTTTTAATAATATTTTGAGTTTTTTACCACATCATGCACAAGCTGTATCAAGTTGTGGTAGGCTTCTGCATTTTCTTCTTTTGCGCTAGAAATTTCCTGCATGACACTTTCCGCCCCTCGGCTCAATAGATATAGCTGTCCTAGTTCGTTAAGAATACTGGTGTCGCCTTCTTCTCGGATTGCTTCAAGTCTAGCTTTTTCTTTCTCAACTACTTTTTTATAGTTGCCTAGAATTTCTAGGCATTGAGTGTGTGGTTTTGAAATGGTAAAGTCTCCACCGTTCAGGAAATTTTGATATTCCCCAAGCCCAAATTTACCTTCAATCAATTCATTACCTAAAGTCATAGCCATTAGAGAATGACTAGAGACTACTAGAAAACTTTTACCTAAGTTTAATAGCTCCTGAACATAGTTTTCATGGGCTATTCTAAAATCTTTGTCGTAACTTTTTGAAGATACATCAAATTCTAAAACATAGGTCACTCTGAACGAAGCATTACTTAATTTACTCCTTGCGTCATCTATCTTAGATAGGTTTTTTCTGATTGGAGCTTTGTATTCTTCTGGGAAAGGCGCTCTCTCAAAACCGAAAACGTCCTCTCCCTCTAAGATAGAATCCTCTAATTTTAGCAAGGGGTACAAAAGAAATGCAGGAAAGTGAATCCTTACTTGCTCAATTTCTTCCAACGTGTTTTCAAGTTGGTTTGCGCCTGCACTCTTTACTTTGTCTCGTAGGTTTTCTAAGACTGTCTCATTGAACCTGATATTCGATTGATTGATTACTACAGCCTTGATTACGGTTGAGAAATAATCACGAAAAGCACGAAAGTCTGACTGGTTATTGATAGTTTTGCTTTTTGCCATCAAGACAACCATTAAGTCATTTTCGCTTTGTGATCCATTTACCAAGTCAAGCCTTCTCCATTGGCTGTTCAATTCTTGGCTTTGAGCTTCTGTCAGTACGTTTTCTAAAGTTGCCTTGACTACATCTAGTCTGCGTATGCTATCAAAATAAATAGCAGTCTGCTCAAAAACATTGTAAGTTTCATTTTGAAGCCTTTGAGTATATTCAACCTGAGTTTCTGTCAACATATTAGACTATCCCCTGTTCTAGCAACTCTTTACTTGCTACAGTCAAGTTATCTTTCAATGCTGTCAAGTTGTTCATGTAGTGGTAAGGGCATTTTTCTGCCATTTCAAGAATAGTATTGAGTTGATGAATTAACAAATTGATTGTCTCAATCCCTTCATCAAGTTTGCTGTCTTTCTTCTCCTCACGTTCTGCTTCTAGGCGTTGAAGCTCTTTTTTAGCAGAATGACGGAGTGGTTCAAGCTCTTTTGCTTGGTTTCTGTACGATACAATCATTTCGTCATAGTTTGCACTTGCAAATGTTCCTACAAAGTCATAGACACTACTTTCTCCTGCGAGCAGACGTTCGATTCTGTCACAAATATTCTGAATATCAGAAATTACTGTCAAACTAGATTGTCTAACTCCTTGGATAGTTGAATAAGCAAGGCTATAGGACATAAAGAATACGTCAGAAAAAATACTTTTTTTCAAGTCATCTTCTTGTGGTGTGTGTTTTGAAGCAACAACAGCAATAACCATATCGTTATAAACACCACCCAAGCCCTCGTCAATAGTCTCTACAGCTTTACGGTATTTCTCAGGTAGGTTAGAAGGAGCAAGGTCAAAGCTCTCTTGGATTTTGACAATCTCCCCTTCCAAGCCAAGCAACGGTTTAATAATACTACTGTTTAAAATTTCGTAGATACTATGTAATGTTTGAAGGCTTGCCATAATTCTTACTCTAGTGTCGTCAGTATAAACGTGTTTTAAAGTTTCATTGACTTTCCCAATGTTCGCAAGCAATTTCGCTCGGATTTTGTAAAGTTGATCCGTGGTATCTAAATATTGTAAACGGAAAGCAAGGTAGTCTGCATTGCTACGGATATAGGCAACTTTGTTAGCTAAGTCCTGAATTAACTCGTCTCCACTATCCAAGGAAGAATAAAGAGAAACATTTTCCCAACTTTCTTCTAGTTCGTCTGCTAGTTCTTCCTTCCCCCCATCACGCAACGCCCAAAGAATTTCATCAGGGAACATACACGTCTCAGAATGGTATTTATCATCTACAACAGTTGCAATCTTATGTAAAGCTCCTGCTGTCTCATAAGTAAATTCACTTTGTTTTTCACTTAACATGGTTTATACCTCGTTTTTCTATTTTTATATTTCTAGTATAGCTCATGTTTTTCTTTTTGTGTGAACAGGCTCATAAAAAAGACTGTTTACATTTTTTCCTGAAAGTGGGGTAAAATAAAAATTGTTTTGAAAAAAAGGGGGGGCTTCTTTTATTTACTCTCTCTCTCAATAATAATAGATATAGATATATATAGGGGCGATTTTGACACCCCTCAAACACGCATGGTTGAGCGATTCTATTTTTATTGCACAACCGAAAACTGGGGTTTGCACAACCGAAAACTGGGGTTTGCACAACCGAAAACTGGGGTTTGCACAACCGAAAACTGGGGTTTGCACAACCGAAAACTGGGGTTTGTCAAATTTCAAAAATTAGTGTTTTTTTATATTGCACAACCGAAAACTGGGGTTTTTTCGTCATAATATAACAGAAAATATCCTAGTTGGGTAAAGTAAAAAGAATAAAAGTACCTAAAATTATATAAATACAAGCGACTATAGACAAAAATAGTATAGAAAATAAAAAAAGTTAAACAACTTATAACTAAATGGTTGTTATCTTGAAAAAAATGTTATATACTAGGTACATAAATACAAAGAAAGATGATTATTATGAGTGAATTAACAGAAAAGACAAATGAGTTAGTGGAGAATACGTCCGTTACAGACTTAATTGATAAGCAGAGGAATATTCTTGCTAAAAGTAAAATTCTAAAGCTGTCTAATCTAGCAAACAGAATGACACCAATCCAAAATGCCATTTTCTCTTTAGCTTTACGAAACGCAGTAATTGAAGGGGATAGAGCTATAACGGAAGTTCAGGTATCAGAACTCCTAGAATTGATTTCAAGTTCTGACTATAACAAATTCAACAGAACAGCAATCAATAGAGATAAAAAAGCTATACAAGAAAACCATATCAATCTAATTGATGAAAAGTTCTTTGACAACGATCCAAATGGGAAATCAATATCAATAGGACTTTTTAGCTATTTTGAATATGAGCGTGGGAAGTTTATAGGGGTATTTAATTCTACTCCTGACCGTCAAGGTAAGACACCTGTTCTTGATATTTTAAAATCTCAGGAAGTAAACCCCTTAATGTATAACCTTAATACATTTTCAAAGTTATCTCCATCAGGTCAAATGTTATATGAGGAGCTTTTAATTTTTAGTGGACAGAATATTCGTTCTGCAAAATATGATATTGAAGGGTTGAAACAGTTGTTTAAGTCTAACGGAAAATCTATGAATCGTTACTATACGATCAATCAAAAGCACCTAAAAGGAGCGATTGAAGATATTAACAAATATACAGACATGGACTTAGTTGTTAAACCTGTAAAAGAAGGACGTGCTGTTATTGGGATTGAGTTAGTCTGGTCTATTGATAAGGTTAAGTTGCAGGCTACTCCTGAACAACGTAAGACGCTGAATGAATTGTATGTTCAACTTAAAAAACTAGAACCTACCACAAAAGAAGATTTATCTATATTACGCAGACTTGAAAATCCTCACTTGGTAAGTAAACAGGAAGCTCAAGGGCTTATCCATACAGCTATTGGACGAGTGGGAAGTTTAGCTATTGAAAAACAACCTACACTACCGACTGAACCAGAGAAAAAGTTGGCTATTGATATAGATAAAGCTAAAGAGCTATTTCCTAGAGTGTCAAAGCAAGCGCAAAAGTTACTAGAGAATGCTATGCAAGAGTTTCCAGAAGAAGAACAAGAAGGGATTTTAGACCTTGCTTTGGATATTTGTAAGCAGAATAAAGCAAAAAATCCTAATTATCTTATCACTATCCTAAATAATTGGGTTATTGAAGGAGTGCAATCAAAAGTGGAAGCTCTTGGGCTTCACGACCAGAACTACGGAGAACTCCTAGAAGATGTTTCTAACGCAGAAATTTCAGATGACTTTAGAAACGCTATGGACTTATGGAAGGACTAAGCAATGAAAATTTTAGCGATTGATCCATCTTCAAATTTTTACGAAACGTCCACTACAGGTATTATCCTGCTAGACAACGAGGTTGAAATAGACCATTGGCTAGTAGGATATGGACGTGACAATTTCAAGGTTTGGTATGATGAAATAGGCAAGAGCCTTGAATATGACGTAGTTGTAACAGAAAAGTTCACGGTCAGAGAGAATAACAGGGCAAGGGATAATACCCCTATCCAGACAATCGAAATGATACAAAAATGCTTCCCTGATACGAAGCTGATTAGTAACAACGAATATAAAACGACTGTTCCTGATGAACTCCTTAAACTCTTGAACCTATGGAAGTTCCCTGAAAATGGCAACCACAATGACTTGCGAGCGTCTGCAAGAATTGGCTTGCATTGGGCGATTATGACCGAACAAAGAGAGGTTATACAGGCTATCGGCAAGAGGGTTATTCCTGAACACAAATAAAAAGTTAGAGAAAACTCTAGCTTTTTTTCTTTTCTGTGATATAATTCATTTATGAGAACAAAGTCTTTTCATGGACTAATAACTATCAAAAAGGAGAATACATGGAAATAAAAGCACTACCACTAAGGGCATGGTTGGCATGGAAGAAGATAAGCTATAAAGAATTGGCTGAAATAGTTGACGTTACCCCTCGGTCAGTCACTAAGTGGGCGACAGAGGGATTGATTCCACTACCAAAGCACCAAAGAAGAATTGCAGAAGCTCTAGGAGTTGAACTAGAGCAGATTGATTTTAAAAATTAGAAAGACAGAGGACTAAAACATGGCAAAGAAAACAAATGAACCATTTGATCCAAGCGCTTGGCTAAATGAAGCGCCTGCGACCAAGGAAGAAAAGAGAGAAAAGCGCAAGGCAGAGCGTGAAGAAAAGAAAAAAGAGAGCAACAAGAAAGCTAAAATCCCTAAGAAGAAAAAAGAAAAAGAGAATGACAACAAATTTAACCTGAAATATGGTATCTTTGTAGGAGCTTGTGTTGTGGCATTGGCAGGTTCAGGAGCTTGGGCTTTTGTATCTCATAATGGGAACGCTAAATACAATGCTGACTTGATTGCTACTGCTAAGTCAGAGGTTGAAAAAGCTAAAGAGGAAGCAGAGCAAGCAGGAGAAAAGAAATACAGCCTTACCAAAGAGGAGTATGAGAAGAACGTTGACACCATCACTAAGAATATCAAGACACTTACTAAGAAAGACAATGGCGACCTAAAAGGTTACTTTACGTCTAATAACAAGTTCTATAAAGTCATCACTTATGACCGTGAAACAGGTCAAATGTACGTTGAAGAAACAGACGACAAGAACAAGGACAAAGATAACAGCAATGGTAAGCCTTTGACACTTGGTAAGGATTGGATCAACACGCTTGTTGTACGCCTAGAAGCACAAAAAAATTAAAGGTAGGTAGGATATATGATGGAGTATTTTAAAAATCTTTCTAATCGTGCTAAGATTATCTGGTCTCTTTCAGTTGTAGGAGTGATTGCTGTTGGGTTAACAGCCTTTATCTGGCTATCTCCTAAACAAAATGCAGGAGCAGACTTTCAACTAAAAGAAAGTGCAGGAGTTGTCACTACTACTGAACAATCAACAACTATTGAAAGTTCAGAGAAACCTGCTTCTTACTACAATGACACTCACGCTAGAGCAGTTGAGAAGTTAGAGAAGCCGACAGAGGAAATCTCAGGAGAGGAAAAGAATAAAGTCAAGGCAGGTATCGAAAAAGCTATTGCAGGGTTGAAGAAAAATCCTGAAAATGTGGGTAGTGTTCAAGGTGGCTATAGCCCTACTACAAACGATATGGTACAGGTAATGCACCAAGCTCTTGAAGCAGGGTACGAAGTGAAGATAGATACACTTACGACTACAAAAAGCAACCATGAGCATATCTATCAATTTGCAGTTGATATGGTTAGAAAAAAGGATAATAATACTGTAACAGTTACAGGAAACTACAGCGAAGAATTGAACCAAATTCAATTTTCTATCCTTGTAGGAGATATTCAGATTCAAAACTAACCACACGATTATAAAATGCGACAACACAAAGAATAATCGGAAGGTAGAGAAATTTAATGACAAAGAAACAAAACGTAAAAGTTTGTTACCACAAAGAGCGAACGAAAAAGTCAAGGTTTAGGAGCAAGTCTGCTCTAGTATTGGCTCTTTTTGTAGTAAATGCAGTCCATACGTCAGGAGTGATACCAGTTATTCGTGATGGAGTGGTTGCTTATGCTGATGTTCACTACTCTTATTCTCCTGATGACGATTGTGGAGTGAACCAAGACGTAAAAGGCAAGAGCAAAAAAAACAACAAAGATAGCTCTAACTCTAATAAGCAGTCGTCAGATTCAATAGACGATACCGTTTGGACAAGAAAAGGTACGAAAGCCTATCAAAACGCCATAGACACGATCAACTTTTGGAAAGAGCAAGGTCTTTCAGGGGTTGAGATTGCAGGTATCATTGGTAATATCGGTGGCGCTGAGAACACGACCTTTACCCTAGACTTATTAGAAGAAGGTGGGGAAAGTGGTGGACTATATCGGTTTAACCCTTCTAGCAAATATACTAGTTGGAGTGGGTTTGATGGCAAATGGTCTGCACGAAATCAAGGGGAGTTCGTTCTTCACTCAGAACCTCAATCTGTATTAGCGTATATCAATAAAAAGAATACCAGTCCTTCTCAATCTGCTGAAGATTGGGCGAACCTATATGAACGACCAGACGCAGGAGCTTTAGCAAATAGCCTACAAGCTAGAAAAGACGCTTCTGAAAAAGCCTACAAGGTCTTTGAACTAGATAAAATCGAAGGCGATTCTAAGAAAGTATCTACTTGGGGTGGCTCAAACGTAAGCTCAGATAAAAAAGTCAAAATCTCGGCAGAAGATGGCAATAAAAAGGGAACGAAGATTGACCTTAAAGTTGCGATTAAGTGGTTTGAGGAGCGAGAAGGTAAAACAACATACAGTCAGGACGTAGGTAGTCGTAAAGGGCCTCTACAATATGACTGTTCTTCTGCTATTTACATGGCTCTTGTAGCAGGTGGAGCAGGTAAGACAGCAGGCGATTATCCAGTCTCTACAGAAACAGAACATGAGTGGCTTCTACAAAATGGCTTTAATAAAGTCTATGAAGGCAAGTGGGGAGACAAGGGAGACGTAAAAGAGGTCAAAAAAGGCGACATTATTATCTGGGGAACTAAAGGTTCTTCTGGTGGAGACTTAGGGCATACTATGATTATGTATGACAATGAGACTATTATCCATAGCTCGGCAGGGCATAACGGTATAGCTCGTGACACTTACTCTAAGTACCGTGATGAAGCAACAGACCATCAGACAGTATATGTTTATCGTTACTCAGGTTCAACCAACTTTAGCGAAGATGACGTTGAGAAGGTAGAAACAAAATGTAAACCTAAATGTGCTTACAATGACAGTTCAGAACGTGTGAAAGGCACGAATAGCTCAACAGACAGCAGTACCTCTACTTCTGGTAGTAAAGATACAGCAACAATGTTGAATGAGTTTGCTAAAAAACATGAGCAAGCCTATGTTGAAAGTTGGCGTGTAGGTGGGTTCTTACCTTCTGCGTCTATCATTCAAACTATGATTGAGACTAGCTTTAACGAGAGCGTACCTTCATTCGGTCAGGCTCATAACATGGGTGGGGTTAAGACCTCTAAATTAGAGGACTTCTCAGAAACCATGAAGCTCTACGGTAAAGACGCTGTTGCCTTCTCAGGAGCAGGAACTACCGTTGGAGACAATACAGGTGGTACTTATACCTACTTCAAGAGTTTTGACGCAGGGATTGTAGGTAAAGCTGAGTTCATGGCACGTCAAACGCTCTATGATGGAGCGATTAACAACACGGACGCAAAAGCAGTCTTTAAGGCTATTGCTGACGGTGGTTGGGCGACAGATTCAAGCTATCAAGTCTCTTTGAACAAAATGTACGACCAATACGGAGAACAGCTCAAATGGTTGGACGAAAAAGCTATTGCTAAATATGGTAAGACACCATTCAAGAAAGGCTCTATTGCTGAAAGTAAAGATAAGGCAGTTGGGGCTAAGATGGGCGCTCATAGGGGTACAGCAGTTTGCGACACTAACAGTAGTTCTGGTGGTGGAGACGGTTGGCAAAAAGCAGGTGGTTCTACAAGCTACACTTCTAATATGTGGTGGAAAAAAGATGACCTACCCCCTGAAATGCAACAATATGCTCTTGATCCAGAAAGTATTGGATTGAAATGGCGTTCTAAACAGGGTTGGGAAGGAGCTTCTGCTTATATTGCAAGTGGATATACCGACCAATGTACTACTCTAGCAAGTGCTTGCTTTGGTGCGTTGTGGGAGAAAGACGGAAAACCTATGGGCGATTCTCACGGTATGACAGGTAACGGAGTTGAGATGGCTAAACAGGTTGCTTCTAAATTCGGTAAGAGTACAACTAGTACACCTACAAGTGGAGATATTGTTTCTCTACAACCTAATCACGTTGCTATTGTCAGTCACGTTTTCGATAACGGAGATATTCTTCTAGTGGAGCAGAACGTACCGAACTACTCAGGTAACGGAGACAGCTTTACTTGGAACTACTCTTATATCACTAAGGCTACTCAAAAAGCAAAAAACTATGAATTTTGGAATCCATCATCAGAAGGCTACAAAGTAACAAGCAAAGCTAAGTCAGTAGGCTAATAAGAAATAGAGGGTTTACCCCTCTTTTCTTTTTGCCCTTATGTCAAAAAAATAATCAAAGAACACAAAAAAATAATAAAAATACTTGACAAAATAATATTTTTGTGATTTAATGATGGCGTAAAGTTAAGAAAGAGTTTTTGAGAAAAGAGGAACTATTATGCTAAGGAAATTTATTGATTCTGCTATTGCAGGCTTCCTAGTTGTAAACGCAAAGCGTTCAGGAGACAACTACAAGAAAACACGTCACAGCTCTATTGTGGCTAACAAACCGATTAAGAAAGATTGGAGCAAATGATATGAGAGAGATTTTATCTAAAATTTGGTACTACGGAACATTGCCTATTTGGTTATTCTTTACCGTTATCACGTCAGACGTACTGACTAAGATTTTTTGGGGTGGAGCTATCATTAGTGGGTTTGTGTTCTTGCTAACCTATAAAACAACTTATGAATGGTTGCTATTTTCGTTTATGTGTGTATGTTGTGCAGGCGCTATGTGGTTCGCAGGTATCTTCTATGGGTTCTTGGGAGAAATCATTGTACGATTGATCCGTATTGTTCAAGGGTGGATTGACGGTGTAGATTATTCAGAATATGATGGTTAGTAAGTGCAGGAAGAAAAGTCACTCAGATTCTGGGTGGCTTTTTTGTTGTCTAAAGCTATAAAATCAAGATAAATCGTAATTTTGATGGTATAAATACTAGTAAAATAAAAAAACTATGGTATAATTAGGTAATAATAATTATTTGTTTTCGAGGAGGTTATTTTGGAACAAAAATCAAAGATAACGATAGCTCAAAGGTGGATATTGTCAGAGATTACAAAGAATAAAGAAATGACTTTAAAAGACCTGATGAAGATAACTGAGATTAAAGAAACAACGTTGAAGATATATCTTAGTCGTCTAGTTCAGTTAGGGCTGATAGTCTCTATTCGTGTAAGTGGGCAAGAAACCATCTACGCTATCAAGAAAGGAAAGAAATCTAATGGCAAAAAAGAAAGTTAAACGCAACAAAGAACAGTACGCAAAAATTGTAAAGAAAGAGAACTTAGTTGAATTAGAGAATGTGGCAGAGCAAGTCGAAGCAAAGCATGGATTTTTATATAAATGTCGCTCCTATCTAGGAAAGGTATTTAATTTAAAAACGAAGCATGGCAAGATTATTGCTTTTGGACTAACAGCTTGGTTGTCAATGGCAGTTGGGTTCGCTTTATCTAACTATGTCTTGTCAGGGAATACCGTAGGGGGAACAGTTGCAACCTACAAAGGGGGCTATATCCAAGGACGGAAGCTGTATGAATACTACAAGAACTCCCTAGAGGGTTCAAACCTAGTTAAGACTACGCTTTTATACCAGACTTTCGGTGCGCTTTATGGCGATAAAATCACAGATGAAGAAATCGAAACAGCAATCCCTAACTACCGTAATGCAGGACTAAAGACCTTATTTGAAAAGGGAGACAGTACGGAGAGTATCAAAACTCTAGTACGTCAACAACTAGCCTTGCAGTATGGATTGAAAGACAAGATGGAAGTAAGCCAAGAAGAAATGACTGAACGTTGGGAAACCTTCCACCCTAAAATGAAAGTCCAGATGATTATGGTTGCAGATGAAGCGCAAGCGAATGATATTGCTACGCAACTTTCTCAGGGAGTTAAGATTGACAATTTCCTTAAAATGGATCAATCAGGATTGAACGGTCAAACAGCAACTATCAAGTCTAACACAGAGCAACTTTCAAGCGAGGAGCTAAAACAACTCCAAGGAACGAAAGAAGGGGAAGCTACAGTTATTGCAAAAGATAACCTAGCACCAGATGGCTCAATCGTCAAAACATACTATGTTTTTAAAGTGCTAGAAAATCCTGCAAAGGGTACAAGCATAGACAGTTGGACTGATGAAGTAAAAGAGCTGATTCAGGAAGATAAAGTCCGTATTGGTTTAGGACAGAAACGAGCGTCCGAAGAAGAAGTAACAAAGAATACTAACGCAGTCAAGGAAGCTATCAAGTCAGTATTTAAAGAGCAGGACGTGCGTATATCTGATCCATACATGAAGAAAGCACTAGCTGATTATCTAGGAGAGTAATAAATGGGTATTTTTAACAAGACAAAGAAGAAGATAGAGGGTACGTTTGACGAAGATACATTGAAACAAGACGTATCAAGTGGAGCGTTAGAAAAAGGTTCTATCCTTTGGGGTTTAAGAGCTACGGTAATTGGAACAAAGAGTGTCCTGAACGAAGTTATCGGACGGACAGTATCAGTTGCTAACAATGAACGTGATAAGATTATCAACAAGCAAGAACCTCAGAAACCTCATGCTGAACAGGAACAAGTCCAGATGGTAGAAACCCCTCAACCTCAAACCTCAGAAATGTCTGAACTAGACGAGTTCGAGGAGTGGAAGAGATTCCAAGCAATGAAGCGTGGAAGGAGTAAATAATGGCAAACGAAGTGCAAGAATACCAACAACCCCAAAATGACGAATTTGATGTCATTCAGATTCCAAAAGGGGATTGGACTGGCGAAAGTTTAAAGCATGGACTTGTCAACTCTTATTTCTACTTTGATATTTTCAAGAATTTAACCAACGGTAAGCCTATTAAAATCTTGTGGGCTGGGTTCTCATTGATGTTAGTCTTTGCTTCAATATTTATGGCAACTCTAGCCTTCCAATGGACTTCTACTATATCGGTATTTACTGGTGTAATTTCTGCATTTTTGGTAGTCATGTCAATGCTTTGGTTGGCGTGGTTGAATATCAAGCCTTCTAGCGATACAACCTTATTGGTTGATAGCTTCCGTACCTTCTTTTACTTGATAAAATCAAAACCAAGCCTTAACAACCTACGTTTTAAAGCGCAGGTCAAGGGCAATCAGATTATTTTTGATAACGGTAAAATGTATGGAGAGGTTTATATTGTGGAAGGTGTAGTCAATAAGTCAATGCTATCCAGAGACTTAGTTGCCATCTACACAGACCTTGAAAATCTACTACCAAACTTAGGAGAAGTCACAATGATCCAATCAAGTCAGATTGAGCGTGTTGAATTTACTGGCTTGAAGGAACACTACAGAGAAATTAGACGAAATCCTAACAGTACAAAGCTACAGAAGAAATTGGCTCAGATTAAGAATAGGCGTGTAGTTGATGTCTTGAAGAACGAGTTGACACAGAAAGAAGTAGTATTCTTTATTGCAAAGAAAGAAGAAGAATTAGAGAGAGGACGACAGTTCTTGAAGAATGGTTCTGAAAAGGGAGTTGTTTCAAGCTATATGCCTATCTCACAGCGCAACTTAGAAAGGTTATTAGATAGACTATGAAATCTATTGAAAAAGAATATGCCCTAGACTATCTAATCAATGGGCGTTTTAGAAAGTATTTGTATGTGTTCGCTCCTTACGGACGAGGACTACAAATGCAAGCAGAGGATATTATTAACCTCAAAGGCTTTCCTGTTATCTCAGGCTGTACGGTAACAACGTGGAACAAGCTCCAACTACTCAAACCAGAAGAATACCGTAAGGAAATGAAAGGTTTAGCAAACCTAGTAAAAGTAAACGATCAAGACTTACCTGACGGTGGACTTGCAGGGGATATTAAGTGGGCTACGAATCATCACAGCGCCATGTATCTAGCACAACAGTCTGATGATAAAATGTCAGGTGGCTTGTATGTCTGGGAAATTGTTATTACAGCTCTAACAAGAGAGAAGCTAGACCGTCAAGTGGAAGTTATCCTCAACCGTTGGGGTGGCGTTGATAACTATATCAGTAAAAAATACAACCCTATACAGTATTTTGAACTGGTTGACACGGTTGGGAGAAGAATTTGGATATGACTTTTTAGCTCCTTCTCAAATTGGGGAAGATGGCAACTCTAAATATCCAAAAGTCCTGATTGACGCAAAGAACTACCTAAATAAATTAGGTATCGTAGCAATCCCAAGAGCCTTCTCACGGTTCGATTATGTCTTTAAGGATATTTACCAAGACGAAGCAGAAACCATTAAGAAACCTCAGTCACTAGCGAGCGTAACAAGTCAACAAGTGGCTAATCAATTCTTGATGGAAGGTAAGAAAGTAGTCCATATCGTCCTAAATGACTTTGACTACTTTAGGCTAGAAACCCCTCATAATCGAGACACTAAGCAATTCCAGAATGCGATTATCGAGGAAACGCAGATTATTGATGGATCACGAATAAGTATCAACCCTCTACAACCTTTTGCGAAGAATAAGACCGAAGAAAAGGAAGAAGAAATCCCTGCTTACGGACGTTCTAAGAAGAAATTCAACACCATTATCCAGACATTGATTTACTACCAAGGCGAAGATACAGGGATAGTTGATGAAATCTTTGACGAGCTGATGGAGAATGAAGCGCTTTGGAACAGAGATAATGACGTGATGGTTGGACGTAGGAACTATCTGCAACAACCTGCTAGTAAATATCCTGCTTTTGACCGTGCGATTACACGCTTTGAAACCAAAGAAGCTAACCTACGCAGAGATATGAAGATTGATGAAGCGAAAGAAGTTGCTCAGATTAAAAGACGACTAGAGAGCTTCTTAACCAACAACAGGTCGCTCATTGGTTCTAAAACAAGCCTTGAACTAGACGAAAGCAAGGTCAACTACTACATAAGACTAGATAAACTTGACACTCTACAGAAAAATATTCAAGTTATCAACCTAGTTGACTTTGTGACAGAGTTCTTGGAAGCAGGAGACTTGATTGTGATTCATGGCGCAGAAATCCTAGACGTTCGTACCTATGATTATCTTTCAGAACAGTTTGAGCGTACCTTTGATAAAAAAGTACGAGTGCTATTAAGTTATGATGTGACGGATTCATTGAAACCAAGCACGAAGAACTCTTTAGGTTCATCTAACGTGTTTACCCTCACAAAACGTCTCTATGAAGAATTTAACACAGGGGTTGATTGGTCGTTTGTAGGACGTATGAATGATTCAAGAAATTATGAGAAGCTAGTAAGAGCAGAACTACCAACAACTACCAAAGTGGATATAGAGTTTGAAGGGGGAGTTGGACGAGCGTTATTTAATCGCCCTGCAACAAGATCATTCTATCTGATAGGAGTTAAACCAATATGCTAGAAAATAATTTTAAAAGGCTATCTCCTCATATCAACAAAGCTGTAAAAGGTGGCTTTGCCTTCCTGCTGATAGTCTTTACAACCATCTTTATTGCCTTTAATGTGGTAGAAGGACGTAAGGCTATAGGAAACTCCCAAACACCTATTGGCGAAAACCTACAATTTGCACGTTCTGGGGCAAATATCACGGTCAAGAACTACTACACAGACAAGAATCAAGACGTGCTGATTGCTACGCTTGAAGTAAAAGAAGGCAATAGCAAACTACCAACTAAGGCAAATGACTATTGGGTAGTCACAACCTCAAATATTGGTGGACGTAGCATACCTACTTACTTTGGGCGAATGAATACTGATGGAGACTTTTTCATCATCATTCCTTACCCTAAAGAGCAGACCTACACAGTTGCTATCTATAACACTACAACGAGTGGTGGGGATATAAGCTCTAGTGGAGACCAACTAAATATTGGCTCAGGAACAAATAGTAAAATCGTATCAGATATTACAAGTGACCTATTGAAGAATGTCAACAAGAATCAAGCACAGGGCGTTAAACAGACAGATATTATCGCCTTAAACATGACCTTGAAATCTGCGATCAAAGATGACAGCAAATATGCTATCACTACACTAGACGTAGATAGCCTTTTGTCAAAAGAAGGCGACACCGTAACGTTTGACTTTAAGAAGTTCTACACGCTTGCCTATCGTGATCTAGTAGTATCTGTAGCAAGAGAGAAAGTAAACACTTATACAGAGGAAATCCAAGCGCTCAATGACAAGCTGAAAGAAGTCAGAGAGACGTTAGACCGTAACCCTAATGACGAAGTTGCTATCAAGCAACAAGAATCTATCAATGAGAGCCTAGAGACAGCACAAGACAACCTTGAAAAAGCTAACCAGAACTTGAACGAAGCTAAGAAACGATTTAACTATGATGAAAATACCTTTAGTGACTACACAACGAAGATGTACTCATTGAACCAATAACAACAGAAAGGAGAGCTTAATTGGTAACTGTAGGAAAAAAGAAAAAGCACCACAAACCAAAAGGAAAGTCCAAAGAAATAGACAATAAGTTTTCTAAAGCAGTCCATGTTAGTTCAGAACGACAAGAACTAGTGTTCGACTACGATATCAAGGTTGTTACTTGGAACACCAAGGTAAAACAATACAAGGAAGAACTTGAAAATGGTTCAGGAACAGAAAGTAGCCTGTTCCGTAACGAGCAATTCAAGAAGCTCTTAGATGACTTTAACAACCAGTACAAGGATAGCTTAATCATTCTCCCCCCCTATGACGGAAATTTTAGGGGGCGTGAGAAAGAATTGAGTGCTATCAACGATACGATAGCTAATATTCTTGAACCAACAAGACTTATTCTTGGTAACGCAGGTACAGGGAAAACTACTATTGTCCGTGAAGCGACAAGACGGATCAATTCAGGTCAGACGACAAATAAGATGGGCTATAATCTTGTAGTTGTAGAGCTATCTCTACTAGCTTTGCTAGATGAAGGGGATAGCAAGTTTACAGCAACACTATCTGAAATGATACCTAAAATCCTAGACCTAGAGCAGAAGGCAAGAGAGTTGCTAGATGATGAAAACATAAAATTTGTTCTCTTTATTGATGAAGTTCATACTCTTACTAAGGCAGTCCAGAAGGAAAATGGAGAAAGCAATGGTGCAGACGTATTAAAGCGTCATATCAAACCTGAAATTGGTTCTTTGATTTTCATTGGGGCTACAACGCTTGAAGAATATCGCTATTACATTGAACCCAACCAACCTTTCAAGGAACGTTTCTCAGAGGTCACAATTCTACAAGATTTTTCTAAAGAGGAAGTAGAGGAAATTGGAGACGCTCATTGGGAGTACCTGACAAAATTAAGGGGCGTAACTAATTCAACGTTATCCAGAGAGCTGATACGCTTTATTATCCGTGTAAATGCTAGAGAAGATTTAATGAGTGCTGAACCACGGAAAACCAAACAATTTCTACAGAGTTTGGAAGCTCACTCCTTCAACGTAGGAGAGACACCTGACTATCAAATGGTCGTTGATGTCTTTAGGTCGGCTAAGAATATCACAGCAGAGGTTGTTCCTGATATTGAGAGCGCAACAAAGGCGATAGATGAACGAATTAAAGGGCAGTACGCTTCTAAGTACCTTTTGAAACGTGCGTTAGTAGCACGATACGGAAACCTATCTAAGAGTGATAACAGCCCCTTCTTATCGTTACTAGAACTTGGACCGACAGGTGTAGGTAAAACTGAAACAGCTAAAGTCCTTAATGAGTATATCTTTGGTGGGCTTGGTAAAATTGTCTTGCTGAACTGTTCTAACTATGCTTATATCGAGGGTGGAGTTGAAAAATTCCTGAAAGAAGCAGGGGAGCAGGTAGGAGATAGTGAATTTGCTATCCTTGTTATTGACGAGGTGGAGAAAGCTATCCCTTCCAAGGACAACAAGATTATCAGTTCTTTGCGTGATGTGTTCCTAGACCTCACAGGAGAAGGTATCTTGAAGTATGCTCCACGCTTTGGTGGAGTAGATAGAAAGACCTCTTTAGCAAAAGCTATCGTTATCTTTACCTCTAACGCAGGTTATGAAATCTTTGAAGGGAATGACAAGTTCTCAGATAACACCATAACTAAGAACACTCCTGAAAATGAAATCAGACGGATCATGTTATCTGTAACCAACGAGCTAGAAAGTCACTTGCACGAAAAATACAACTTTGCAAGAGAGTTCTTTGGACGCTTGGACGCTACACTACCGTTTACGTCACTAACCGAAGCAGACGCAATCGAGCTGACCGAACTATTCTTACAAGAGTATATCAAGAACGCAAAAGAGCAAGAGAACATAGAAATTGAAATTGATGGTAAAATAGAGTATAAGAGAACGCTTATTCGTGGGCTTGATGAAGGAGAAGTAAGGGAGTTCTATCCACTTGCTGTTACTCTATCCTCTTACATAGCGAATATGCGTGATAGCTCTAAAGGTGGAGCAAGGCAAGTCCAGAAAGTCTTTAATAACTACCTTAACTTCTTAATTGGGGATATTAAGCTAAAACGTGATGGCTTTAAAGAAGCTAAGAAAATTAGAATTTATCCACGCTTGCTTGAACCAGACACAGGAAATGTTGTTCAAGATAAGGAAGAACAGAGAATGGTTCGCTACGCTCTAAAACCTAACAGAATGGAGGATATAGAGATATTCTATGAGGAGATTTAAGAAAAAACTAGGTAACATACTATTGTTGTCCTGCTTACTGTTTTCAACAGGGGCAACAGCAATGGTATCTACCCCTCATGTAGTTTATGCAGATAATAGACCAGCAGAAGTACAGCCCCCTAACAAGGTTAATGATGTTGAGATAAACGAAAAACCAGAGACCTTAAGAGGAGCTATTGCTGACGCAGTTTACTCTAAAGAGGTAGGTGGGGGAGTAAGAAAGTTCTACATACCTTACTTTAATATTGCTAGTGGTTCTCCTGTTCTTGCAGGGGTAACTGGTGGAGAAACAAAATATTATCAACTGACAATAGGCGATCAAGGTAGTAAAGGCGATACGCAAGTAGCCTACTTTTCTTCAACCGAAATTGGCAGTAGTAAAACCTCTAACGCTTTAGCACGTCAAGATGAAGCCTATATGCAGAGCTTCTACAAGGCGAATGATGGGTATTGGTATAAGGAAAAAGAGGGTAAAGACCTAAAAGCCTACTATCCAGTCAAAACTACGTCTCATAACCTGAAAACAGGTGGAGAGTGGCAACAGAAAGACTTTAAAACTGCTGATGAACTGAGTAAGGCTCAGAGTGCTACAATGTATGTCTTTGTTCCTGTTGCTGATATTAAGACAAAGGGAGATAACTTTGACAAGAGCAACAGCTATGCAGTTCACTCTAACCTTACTAAGAAGCAAGAGAAGAAACAAAGCCAAGCTGACCGAAAGAAATCTCAACAGGATAAACAAAGAGCCTTGGCAGAAGAATTTGCGTCATCATATCCTAACGTGGGAGATAGACCTTCTACTAACACGCTCCTAGCGTACATTATGTATACTAAAGGGGGTTCAGGAGATGACGCTATCAAGGACATTGACCTATCCTATGGGGAAATCAAGTATTATCCTGCTCCTTCAAGTAACGTACTTGTCAATGATGAAGCCTACAAGTCAAACGAAGCAGTTAGAAAGTATGCAGGAAACGGAGAGACCAAAGGGGCTTATATCCCTAACTCAATCAACATGGCAGGTAGTCCACAACCAGAAGGTAAGACACTTGCAAATATGCTGAAAGTGTATGGTGGTTGGGGCTTTATCTCGGTTAGTGCTACAGCAACAGACACGAACTCTACTACAAATAATGACCTTGGTTCAATCCTTGGGGATATTTGGAATAACAACAATGGTTGGTTTGGAGTAATCGGAAATGTTATCTTGACTATCATTGCTCCTGCACTATGGATAGTATCAATGATTCTTGATGTGTTCAACTCAGTAGCTAATGCTTTCCTTGGTTTTGTAACAGGGCTTGTCAATATCTTTGGCGATCCAATCGGAATGATTTTCTACAAGGCTAAAGGAGAATCAGGCTCAGATAATTGGCTAGTAAACTTAGCTATCAACATTAAGGACTATCTATTTACTAACGAGACTATCACAGCTTTAGCAGAGACTATCAACACCTACAGGAATTGGATATTATTAGTATGGTTGCTGATTGGCTTCCTATCACTTATCTATCGAATGACCTTCCGTAAAGGTAAATACGGACAAGCGATTACAAAATGGTTCTTTAAAGTATCTGCACCAATCGTTATGATTATCCTTGCAGGGATAGTAACAGGCGCTCCATTGATAGGCGAAGCAGGATATAAAACGCAAGAGGAAGTAAGCGACAAAGAGATAGATATGCTCAAATACGGTGTCGCCTTCAACTTTGACTTGCGAGAAGCCTATAACTTTGCAGGTAAAGATGGCGCTCCTAAATATCAAGAGCTGATTAACTCTGATGATATTGATATTGCTAGTTGGGGTATGTCATCTAAGCAAATTAAAGACCTTAACCAACGTATCGAAGCTAAACTTGGTTCAGAGCTATCTGCTGATTTAAGTCAACACAACACGCAAGGAGCAACCTTTGATGTAAATACCTATCTAAGTGGTATTGCACAGGCAAGTAAACTAGCTAACGCAAATAGAACAGGCAACTCAGTTGCTTCAAATGACCTTCCTGCTGAATTTGTTAAAAATGGCTACATGAGCTATCGAATCGAGGGAGAGAACAAGGAAAAAACTAAGTTCACGATTTACGGAGCGCCAATGTTGAAATTAAGTGGTGGCTCACAACAATCTGCTGACTTTGTTCCAGTTGGTTATCAATTTGACGGTTATCCTTATATTTTCACTCAAAATGACGCAAGTATCAAGCGTCAAGAGGAAGAAAGCGAGAGCGCAAGTGACGAAAGCAAGTCAACGGAGTACGCTTATCTTTCAGGTACGTCTAACGCAAAAGATCCAAACTATAAGCAACAGTTCTATATTGGATTCTATGGTGTGTATTGGCAAGCAACGCCTGTAACCCTATCTCAACCGTGGACGTATCTATACGGTGCTAACACTAACAATAATGCAATCACAGAACACCCTTCAACCTATATGTATGGGGCAGGGAAATCTACTCAGATTGCAAACCTTAGAAAACAACAAGGTTCTAAACTAGAAGATGACGACAAAGCACCTGAAACTGTAACAGCTCCTCAAATGAGCGAACATGGAACAGGGTACAAGGCAGGCGACCAAAAACTTTATTTCTATTGGAAATATATCAACGCCTACAACCTTGCATTGATAAATAAGTATATGGGTACGAAGTCAGATATGGACGTATCAGACCTTCAACTATCAAACCAATCTGTAGTGTTCCTTCTTCAATCTCAACTTAAAGAGACTGAGTTGCGTTACTACGCAAGCAACTTGAACCACTCAGATTCAGGTAAAGGTAAGTCAAGTTCTAAAACACCATTCATCTACAACCGATTTATCACTCCTCAAAAGTCAGATGATATTTCTTCAATGCAGATAAGTGGGTTCTTTATCACTCTTGCTTACACAATTATCCTGATGACCTACGTTAAGACGCTTGCTACAATCAGTATCACAGACTATATCGTAGGGCGTTGGAAAGCTATGTTTGCAGGGCTAAAAGGCTCATGGTCGAACGCAGTTTACTATTCAATCCTGACTTGGTTCTGGGGCTTTATCGTTACATTTATCCCTTCAACGTTCCAGTTTGGAGTAAGTATCATCACAGCAACAGCTAAAGCCTTGAATGATTCGCCTATCGGTATGATAGGAAGTTTTGGTGTCGGATTCGGTGTACTATGTATGGCTTGGGTGTTAACCTACCCATTCGTGCAAGTATCAGACAAGAAAATCTCTTTAATTGTCGGACTAATCTATATGTTTGACGTGATTCGCCTAGCGATCAAGGGTTGGTTATTCGGACGCTACGGTTTAGATAGCATTATCTACCAAAACTCAGGTGGCTTTGGAGCAGGTGCTTTACTAGGACTTGCTACAGGTGGCTTGCTTGGAGCTAAACAAGACCTTCAACAACGCTTGGGTGGTGTTAAGAATAGCTTTGGTAGTGGCAATGATGGACTTGGTGGAACTCCTACCACAGACGAAGATGGAGGAGCAGGAACAACAAGCCCTACTGGTACAGATGATACCTACAATCCAGATAGTCCAGATAATCCAGACGGACAAGAGGTTGAAGGCAACCGTAAAGAGCTTACGGAAGAAGAAAAACAACGTAGTCCTTTGCGTAACAAAGAAGGAGAAGCAGGTGCAGGAGAAACTAAAGATGGTTCTAAGGGAACTCCTAATGGTGGAACTCCTAACGGAACTCCTAAAGGCGCTCCTAAAGGCAAGGGAGTACCAAATCCTACTAAACCTAAAGGTAAGTTGGGTAAACTTGCTTCCGTTGCAGGTAAAGGCGCAGGCGCTTACTATCAAGTGGCTAGAATTGCTACGACAGCAACCATGTCAGCTATCGGTATGACTAATCTTGCTAACAAGACAAACCAAGGCTTCAATACTGTAGGACGTAAGTTCAGTAATCCTCAAAGTCCTATCAGAAAGGCTATCGGTCAAGGAGCAGATAAGGTCAAAGGCTTTGTAGATAAACGCAGAGCAAACAAACCGAACCCTACAGATAATGGAACTAAGATTCCAACTACAGGGGAAAAACCAATGACACCAAAACGTGAAGGCAAGATGAAGCCTACAATCGTCAGTCAAGAACGTCCTTCTCAAACCTCGGTTATCAAGGACGATTCTTCCTCAACAGTAACAAATATCACTCGCAAAGAGGGTATGAGACCAACTAAAAAGGCTGTACGCTATCCTAAGAAAAGGAAAAAGAAAAAGAGAAAATAAACACAGACTTTTAACGATATGATATAATTAAACTATAAGCAATACGCTGAAAAAGAAAGGTAATTAACTATGTTTACAAAACTACAACTTTTAACTACATTTGATCCAAGTTTGAAAAATCAACTGAACAATATCAAAAACAAGACACAAATTGTTGAAGCAGGAAAAGAAAGCCAAAAAGATTTTGTTGGCTTGACACAATGGGGTATGTTTGCTTTGATTCTTATTGCTTGTTTCATGGGTATTCATTACCTACGAAAACATGATTGGAAAAAGGCGCTTTTCTCATTCGGTACAGCTATTATAGCAGGTATCCTTGGTTGGCTTATCCTACCTAGTCTAGTTTAAAATGCAAAGAAAAAGAGAAGTTTTCAGCTTCTCTTTTTTATTTTAAAAAACTAGCAAAAAAACTATAAAAAATACTAGCAAAAATAAAAACAATGTGATATAATGTAATCACGATAAAAAAGTAAGGGGAAATTATGGTGGCTAAAGACCTGATAGTGTACGGTTGGAAAGTACCACGAGAACTTGTGGACGAATTTAACCGTGTCAAAGAAGAAGAAGGGTTCAAGACCAACACAAAGACCTTGGACTTTATAGTTCGTGATTATTTTAAAAAATAAAAAAAGGAGATTTTCTTATGAAGAAAACTTTAACACTTGCTTGCGCAGTGGCATTGCTTTCAGTAGCAAACACTACCGTAGCTTTCGCTGATGATGTCATCAGTCCAGACGCAGTTGCAACAGCAACAGAAGCACCAAAGGAAACAAACGTTCCTAGCGCTGACGCAGTTGACACAGGAAACACAGGTACAGAAACACCTGCTGTTCCAGAAATTCCAGTTGTTCCTATCGCAGATGAAAAACCAGTAGAAAAACCTGCTGAACCAGAAGCGCCTGCAACTACGGAAACTCCTGCTACAACAGAAACACCTGCTGTACCAGAAGTACCATCAACTACAGAAACACCTTCTACAACTACAGAGCCTTCAACAGAAGCTCCTGCTGTACCAGAAGTGCCTTCTACAACAGAAACACCTTCTACAACAACAGACAAGGCAGATGACAAGAAGCCTGCTGATGATAAGAAACTTGCTGATAACAAGAAGGACAATACCAACTTGCCAATCGTTGATCCAACTACAACAGACGCAAAACCAGTCGAAACTGACAAAGGAACTGTAGTCTCTACAGATAACGGAAAAGTTATCGTTAAAAATGACGCAGGGGAAGAACAAACCTTTGCTCCAGAAGAACTTGGTGGTAAAGTCGAAAAAGACGGTACAGTTACCGTTAAAGAAAAAGACGGTAAATTGACACGCCTTCCAAACACAGGTTTAGAAGAAAGTGCGTCAATGCTTATCGCAGGACTAACTACTTTGTTCTCAGGCGTTGGACTTTTGAAACGCAAAAAGGACTAACACTATCTAAATACCTCTTTCATAACAAATTACAAGGAAAGGCAAGCAGAAATGTTTGTCTTTTTTAATTTTTGGGTTGTAATTATAGTAAATGCGTGATATAATGCTTAATAAGGTGTGGGTAAGATAGTTGCGTGTCTTACTTAAACTCCTGAAATATTCTCAACTGAGAAAAACTTAATTTCTTTATATACGGTAGGATAGTTTGTTGCGATTCTCTCCTACCGTATTTTGTTTTAAACGAACCAATAAAATGATATAATAGTTATACAAAATGTAGCAGAGGGGGGTGGGAACATGAAGTCTAAACGAGATATTTATAAATCAATGGCTAAAAAGCTTGGCTACAGTAATGTTCGCTCAAAGGAAGCAGTAGAGTATATCTTTGATAAAATCTCAGAGTTTTTAGCAGATGGCGAAAAAGTCCAGTTGCTTGGCTTTGGTAATTTTGAAGTACGAGAACGTGCAGAGCGTAAAGGACGAAATCCACAGACAGGGAAAGAACTCACGATTAAAGCTAAAAAAGCTCCTGTTTTTAAGTCAGGAACAGCTTTGAAAGAGCTAGTCAATAAATAAGAGGCCAGAGGAAGTCTATGAGAAATCATAGGCTTTTTTATTTTATTTGTTGACAGGGGGAAAGAAAGAGTGTATAATATAAACATAAAACCGAAGAAAGGCTTTAAGGAGAATGATTTTAAGAGGGGAAGAAGTAATAGAACTCCGTCCTTGGCAAAAGTCGGCTCTAGTTCGCAGTAGAAGGGAGATAGACGGTATTTTCCTTGAAGCACTAGGGGGGCGTGGCAAGACAATCGCAACAATGGCGATCATTCAGGAGAAGAAAGCAGAGCGTGTTTTGATTCTCAATAATAAGACAGCAATACTCAACGGTTGGGAGAAGGACGCTCAGGAGCTAAATTTGGGCTATCCTGTCGCTTTTACGGTCAAAACCGATAAATGGTTAAGGTCAAAGGCGAACGCTCTTAGAGAAGCTGAAAAGGGGCTTAAAACGCTTCGTAAAAAAATAGGGGTACGAAAACTCTATAGACAGAATCCAAAGTATGTAGAATTGCACGAAAACGTGAAGCAGTTGAAAGCAGAATTGGACTATGATGTACTTGTCATAGATGAATGGCAGGATATGTGTAGCAATCAGACCTGTAAGGACTATCTTCATATCCAGAGAAAGTACACTATCGGCTTATCTGCAACACCTATCAGGCGCAAAGGGGAGAACTTTTACCCCCTTGAAAAGACCTTCTTCAAGACACAAGAACCGTCCAATAGACAAGAATGGCTATTGAAGTGGGGAACGTTGACCTATAACGCTTATTCATCTACTAAGTCAAAGTGGCAGGATTTTGCAGACTACGAGAGCTATATTGCTCAACTAGATAACCGTGGCAATTTTATGTGTTGTGAGGAGATCGAGAACGTAGAGCAAGCTGTATTAAACAATGGCTTTGCAAAAGAGCTTTACCTAAAGCGTGTTCCAATCCCTGAGAAGAACAAAGAGAAGCTGAAAAGTTTTAGAAAGTTCAATGTCTTAGGAGTAGATGGCGATTATGTTATGGGGAAAGGCTCTATGTCTAACAAGCATACAGAACGCCTGCTTAAACAAGCAGAGGTAGTCATTGAAGATGGCAAGCTGACCGTAGATGACACTAAAATTAGTCCTGTAATGGAAATGGCAGGGGGAATGTTAGAGAGGTCATTCAATCGAAAAGAGGGGCTGACAGGTGGCGTGGTTGTCGTTTGTGAAAGTAAGAGAGTAGCAAGGGCAATGTATGAACACTTTAAAGGCAATTCTCTAGGCTTATGGACTGGCGATAAGCAGATAGACCACTTGAACAGCGCTAACTTAATTGCTACAGCAAAGGTTATGGGAACTGGTGTAGATGGCTTGCAGTATCGCTTTGACACTATGATTGTACTTGATCCAAAACAAGAAGGTAGTGGAGAGTACAATGACTACAGACAGTTACAATGGCGTATATCAGGAGCAAGACAACAACACAGAGTGAATATTGTTGAAGCTGTTTACATAGAGGAATAAATTATGAAGATAAAAGAGATAGTTCAAAGAATTTTTAAGAAGGAAGCAAAAGTACATATTCTTCTTGATATTGATGGGGTGCTTAGCCCAGATAAAGAACCTATCGGGGAATACGAAATTATTTCACAACCTTGGGGAAGATGGGCTGTAAGGACAGATGTTTTGGAGTGGGTAAAAGAACTTTCAAGCATGAACGCTGTTCAAGTCCATTGGGTTTCAACTTGGGGAGAAGAAAGCAACTTTATCAATAAGTATCTAAAAATTAAGGATTTTCCTTACTTTATAGTTAATGGAATGGTAAAAGAAGGGAAATTAAAAGCAATTAAGCAACAACTGGCAACAGTACAAGGGAAAACAATTATTGTAATAGATGATGATTTGAACAGAAGTCAGTTCATATCTTTAACAGAGGAACAGAATGTTAATAAGTTGAGACTAGAGATTACTAACCTTGCTTATGAAAATCAAAATGCTTTTCATGGAATAGTTCCTGATAGCAATATTGGAATAAGTGACGAGGAAATGAAATTTGTTGGGAAAATTATAAAGCAGGAGTTATCAAAAAGATAGCTATTTGAATTTTTCAGAGGAACGGTGTATAATATAAACATGGGTAAAAGACAAGATATGGTTGTATCTCGCTTGTATGAGCTAGTCAAACCAACCTCAAAACCCAGAATACCAATGGCAGTATCTTTGAGCCGATATAGTGGGCTAGACGTTGAGCAGGTAAAAGATATAGCCATAGAAATCAATAAAGCACGCAGGATAAATAGCTTACCCAACTACCGAATGGTAAGTATCTTGCTACGAGTGCTTCCTGATGAAGATATACGGTATATCCTGAAATTGAATCGAGAAGCAAGGTATGGGAATGAACAGAGAACTCCTGATGAAATGCTTGCGATTAGTATTTTTAGGAAAAGAATTAGTGAGCAGTTTAAACAGACCAGAAACAACGTCTTTTCAGAACTGGTAAAAAAACACGCTGATCTAAATATTGTTCCTTGCGAACCGATATTAGACGAGCTAGAGGACTATTTTAACGATAGTGAAATACTAATTCTAAAAATGGTAGCAAGAGGGTACAACCCTAAAATAGAGGATGCAACAAACACTATAAGTCTGCTGAGTGCAGAGCATAGACAACTTATGAGAGAAAACAGAAAAAAAGAAAGAGACAGGTTATTATATGAGTACGAACACAAAAACAGGCTATAAGTATTCTCATGTCACTAGACGATATTTGAGACGGAACTATCAAAAGGTTCTTGAAATCCAACGCAGATACCGAGAAGCAAATCCAGAACTAGTCCGTGAATGGCATAGGGAAGCGCAACGTAGGTTCTATCTGAAAAATAAGGATAAACCAGAGTATCAAGCAAGTAAATACTACAGCAATCAGAAATCTAGCTTCAAGCGTTATGTGTTGAATCACGCAGAGCAGGAAGAATTAAACCTTTTCCTATCAATCCTAGAAGCTAAGAAGAAGAATGAAGCAGTCAAACGCCCTGTACTGATTGCCCTAGATGACAAGGAAGTTCAAAAAATGCGAACGATAGCTTACCGTTTTATTTGTCTGAACGTAGAAGCAAAAGACTATAAGCAGGTTGAAGGCTTTATCCATGAAGCGCTAGAAGGACTAGAATAGCAAAGTATGAAGTTCAAGCTCTTATTGTTACTAGTCAACGCAGGGGCTATGTATCTTGTTTATATACATGATCTTCCAGATAGAACCTTACTTGGGTTATCTATCTTATTTTGCACCTACATTTATCTGTTTATCAGGTATTTGTTCTGCAAACCACAGAAAAACGCAAAGAGGAAATAACCTCATGGAAGCCTTTATAGGCTTCTTTTTTTTGTAAATGAGCCTGTTCACTAAATCAAGAAAAAAAGAGTTATACTAGAGATAAATAAAAAAGACAAGGAGAAAGCAATATGGCTTTTGAAAAGATACTTGAATTTGGAGAAGGCAACCGTTACAAAGTAAAATTTGAAGTTGCGAACATTGACACGTCAACAGTAGATGATGTCGAGCTAGACGAAGAAATCGCTAGTTTGGAGAAGTTTAGTGAAACAGACTATACTTTCAACGTCCGAGAATATTATAGTGCAGAGGGCGAACACGAAGTAGAAAAATGGGAAGATGACTATAGAGGTGGAGACTATAATGGTGGTAGTCTTTGGCGAGAAAGTATAGGGAGTTGGAGTTGTGACTACAGCGTAGATAGATTTTGGAGTATCGGCTTAGAGAATGGAGAGCTGGCAGTTGGGAGTTTAAGTGACCATAGCGAAATGGAATTTGACAATGAACGTTTCCCAGAAGATTTAGACGTTTATGATGTCAAAGATGATTTTGAGACAGACGCTAAATATGATGTCCTGATTACCTATGAAAAGCTAGAGAATGAAGAAAAGACAGCTAATTCAATTACCTTAAATTGTCATGATATGGATAGTGGCTCTAGCTATGGAGCAGGTATTGACCTTCCTGACGTAGAATTAAATGACGCAGACCTAGAAAAACTTGCTGAATGGTATGTGAAGCACTATGGCAATGGTTCAGTAACAGTCGAGGACGTAAAAGCTCATGAATACGATAACGAAATCAAAGAAATCATTGAGCAAGCTATCCTAGACAATGCAACGGTTTATGACGAAAAAGCAAGAAAATACTACAACCAGACTGTAAAATCCTATTATGTGGCGTATTCTGCAAAGGTAAACTGTTCCTTTGAACTAAACGGAATGAGCTTTAATATCAACTATGATGAAATTGAACGCAATTTTCCTTTTACTAGAGGTTTAGAGGACTATTCAGAAGTCCTAGAGCTAGTTGAAAAAGACGAGCTAGACAACCTATTCTCAGATAGCGACAAGGACGAGTTGGAACAATTAAAAGTCCAGATTAAAGACAATTACTACTCAGTCGCAAGCCTTCCTGTAGAAGTTGATTGGGAAATGTGTAAAGGCTACGCAAAAGAAGCAGGCGTAGCTGATGAATACCTGACAGAAGCTAATCTAAATCGTGCTTTGGAGCTTGCTTTGCAGGATATTGCTCTTGAATATACTAAGATAGGGAATTGCTTTGTCCTTATCAAAGACGGTTTGATCCATGTTGGAACAAACATTGCAGAATATGAAGATACAGCAGAAGAAGATATTGAAACGATTGGCAAATTAACCTTAGAGGAAGATGACTTGGGTATTTTGCGCTTGTATGTGTCAGGAGAAATGCAGGACGAATTAAGCAAGGCTACAGAATACAAAGAAGTTATTACACGAATTTGGAGTTATGTAACATGGTTTAAGCAGGAAAAAGCAAAAGCAGATACCTATATCCAAGAAATCAATGCAAAAATCAAGAATATCTTATCAAGCATTATGGAACGTATCTTGACTGTTGCAGAAGTTGAAAAAAACCAAGAATGGGTGGTTAAGAAACTAGAGCTTGCAAACGAGTTAGAACAAGCAGTAAAAACTTACCTAACTGCTAAAAGGGAAATGCGTCACGCCCTAGAAGATGACAGCTTGGAAAAATTAAAGGTTGATACAACAGCTATTGGACTACTTAACCTAGACGCTTTAACAGGTGGCTCTTTAAGAGTTGGAGTGGAGCTTTTAACAAGCGTTTTGGGAGACCTAAAAGAAGCGAAAACGTCATTTTCTATGTTGCAGGTGGCAGAAATTAAGTTTGAAGAAGTGTTGAAGATGGAATCAGGAACTTGCTCATTGGTTCTTAGAGAAATCCGTTCAAGTCTTGAAAAACTACTTAGTGAACATAGCGACAATGAAAAGATGGCGCAGGAAATCGAAGAAGCACTAGCGCTTACTAAACAACCTAAAGTCATTACAGCAGAAGCAGAAATGGTGTCTGCTTGGAATAAATACATTGGTTTGAAAATGGAAGGGAAGGAATAAACATGAGAGAGACTATTGAAGCCTTTTTGACAGAAACTAAACATCTTTCTGATGATACCCTACTTGGTGAAAGAGTAGGAACTGAATTTTATTGGAAGTACGGTAGAGCGACAAAATGCTTTTGGAGTTGGTATTTTGATGGCGATTGTGTAGTGACTATGAAGCACCTACGCTATCTTGCAAGAGAGAAATTGGAACAGCTAGACAAAGAATAAGGATATAACTCCCAGAGGAACTGCTCCTTTGGGGGTTTATTTTTAGATAACACAGAAAAATAATAAAAAAGCGCAAAAAAATAATCAAAAAGTGTTGACAAGGGATAAAACGAGGTGTATAATATAAACATAAAGTTTAAAGATGACGGAGAAAATAACTATGACTAAACTTACTGAACTTTTTGCTATTCACCCTGATGTGGAAGAATGCCTTAAAAATTACATTGAGAAAACCATAAAAGAAAAAATCTATGGACTGCTTGATGAAATCCAGAAAGTTATGGAAGCAAAAAACATAAATGAAGCAAACATAGAGCTTTTTGAAGAACCCGTGGAAATCATGTCATTGTCAGTCAAAACAATCAATGGGGAAATGGTAGCAAAATTCAGTTATGATAGTGGAAAAGAAAATCATAACTTTACAGTCACAAAATGCAATGGGGAACAAAAGCTAGACAGCATTGTAGAGGCTTATGAGATTTTTAAATATGCTTTAGTGCGTGACGAATGGGAAGTTTTTATTGAACCGTTGGAAATTTGGCTTAAACAGAATAATAAATAATCAAGGAGAACAGAATGATTAAAACAGTAAAACGCTATATCAAACGCAACCCCTATCAAGCAGGGCTTATCGCTTATAACGTAGGTGTATTTGCGTGGCTACAGACAAACGCAATTACTTTGCTTGGAAAAAATAATGTGACAATCCCCCCTTTGTTACAGTCCTTTAGTGCAGAAGCGCTACGCTTTATCAGTAACTACACGCCTATCTCATGGCTTATTGGCTCAATGCTCCTAGCTTGGGTATTTAAAGCTGTTGGAACGGTTGTAAAATGGATCATCACGATTGCCCTTGTCTTTGTGGCTTACTACTTGCTGAAAAGCTACGGAATTGCTATCTTTGGCTAGAATTGGAGTAAATCATGCTTACTAGAGAAAAATGGAAATGTTTAAATGCTTTGGAGCATTACTTAAACCAACAAGGGATTGACCTTGATAGTGTGGCAGAAGAAGATATTGAAATAGACGAATCTGCAAAAATCTACGTTTCAGGGGGAACTTATTGTGGAGCTTATATTGAAGGGGTTGAAATCGTCAAGGGGAATATGCGCTATTTCACTCCATTAGAGGAAGATAGTAGCGAAGTTGAGTTCTATCTTTCAGAACTTAGTCGGAGAGCTATTAAGTGCGAAACTATCACTTGGAAAGATAAAGAGTATTATATTCTCATTGAGAAGGAAGATGACTAATGGATATTAGAAAGTTCAATGAAAAGTACCAGATGAAAGTAACAGACGTGGCAGGAGACTTTTTGGGGAAAAAGCATTACTACCACTTTGACAGTTGGGAAGAAGTCCAGTTCTTTCTTCCCTTTGGCTATACAGAAGGCAAAAGGCAGATTGAAGTCACAGAGACAGTCCTTGCTCCTGATGGGTTGCAAACCTTTAGTAGAACCAAGGTTAAAACCTATGATATAGGCGAGCTGACCTTCTTAGAACAAGTAAACAATGTCCTTGGACTATTTGGAGAAGAACTAGTCGTATCAGACAATACGGAGCAGTTTGGAGTTTTGCTGATTGACCTTCCTTCTAAGCTCATGAAATATACCTATGTTGCTAAAAGAAACATAATGGAGCATACCTACTACTCAGTCCTTAGTTGTGATGATATAACCTTTATTGCAGAAGAAGGCAGTAGAGCAGTATTCACTCAGGAAGAAGTAGAGAATGATCCAATCCTTAGACGGTATTATTTCAAAGGGTTAAAGGGTATTGACTGATGAAGGATTTTGATTGGGTTATCGGTAAGCAAGTAGGGGAGCTGACTATACTTAGTTATACGCCCCCTTTAAAAGAACTACGACACCAAAGAAAGTGTACTTGCCTATGCAGTTGTGGGGAGCAGTTTGAAACGAGATTAAGCCGTGTCTTGGAAGAAGAAGTGAAGTCTTGTGGGCATTTACGCTCCCTATCAGGAAAAGTTCATTCAGCCAACCTAGACCAGAAGAAGGCTTACGAAGCAAGAACAAGCAAAGACAAGGCTATGTCTAACTCCCAGACAGGGATAAGGAATATAGGAAAGGCTGAGAACGGAGATGGATATAGGGTATATCTCAGAAGGCATGGCAAACAGTATCGCAAGAGAGCTAAAAGCCTTGCAGAAGCTCTACTAATCAAGAAAGAATTGATTAAGCAGGCTGAGAGGGATTTTGGCGAGGTCATCTATAAATACTAGAATAGAATAAAGAGAAAGTCCTGCTAAAAAGTTAGGACTTTTTTTGAAAAAATAGATAAAAACTATTGACAAAGTATAGGGATAAGTGTATAATATAAGCATAAAGAAATTAAGGGGGAAAACCTAATGGAATCAGTCGCAAAGACTAACAAAAACGCAACCACTACGACTACTAAAAAGTCGTCTGCAACAAAATCTAAGGTAACGAAGATGAAGAAAGATGAAAAACAAGAGTTTGACACAATCGAAGCACTCTTGATCCACGTCCAGTCTCAACTTAAAGTCGAGAAGGATATTGAAAATGGCTTTGGAGGTTTTAGTTACTACACCATTGACAATATGCTGAAACAAATTCGTTCTGCATTGATTGAACACGGAGCGTTTGGGCGCTTTTCAACAACTATTGAACAAAAGGGAGAGCGTTATTACGTTCAAGCTAGTTTTAAGGTAAGCTACAAAGGACAAACCTTTGAAGAAGTGGCAGAAATTCGTGAGCCAGTCACAAAACCTAAGATGGACGATAGCCAAGTTACACGTTCGGCTACGACACAAGCGAAGAAAACCTTGCTTGAAAATATCTTCATGGTATTTGACGGTGTAGAACCAGATGGCGCTAACAACAATGACTATCAATATCAGACTGATAGTGAAGTTGCTGAACAACACAATAACGGAGTTCAGATGACTTTAAACCTCATTGAACACGCTAAGTCGCTTGGGGAGTTTGCTCCTAGTCAAGAGCAGGTCGAAAAATGGACTGAAATGGCTCACAACAATCCGAAGGAAGCCTACAAGCAAGTTATGGCTTTTGGGAAAGAAGCAACAGCAAAAATGGCAGAAAACAAAGGAGAATAAGCAATGGAAGTTACCAAATTGGATAAGGAACTTGTTTATATTACAATTCTTGAACTTTGGAAAAAATTTATGCCTGAGAAAGTTTATGGGGCAGATGATATTGAGCGTTTGAAAGAGTATGAAAATAATTTTAATGTTCTTGCTCAGTGGTTGAAAAATGATGTTATCTACCTCATTTCCCTGACTTATTCTGAAACAGAGAAACAAAATGTCTTTTTGGAAGAAATCAATTCTTGGATAAAGGAGCAATTAGGAACTGAGCTTTATTCAAAAATTACAAAAGGTGCGTTCTCACTTAAAAAAATTAAGCAACGCTTTGAAATTCAGTCGAATTGGGAGAAAGCGATTGATAATGTAAAAGAATCTAGTAAACACGAAGGCATTTACGAAGTAGGGTTTATTGCTTCTGCAATGGATTTTGCTTTGTCAGAAGAAAACCTTAGCCAACTAGCTCTTATCTACAAAAATGCTCCAAAAGATAGTAAGCAACGTATGGTTATTGAACAGTTGCTAGAATGTATTAACTATCATACTGAAAGCTCTGATTTTAGTTCAGGGAATTATGAAAAATATATTATTGCAGAAAGCAAAGGAGAATAAACCATGTCAATTAACAATGTAGTCCTAGTAGGACGTATGACAAAAGACGCAGAATTGCGTTATACACCATCAAATGTTGCAGTAGCAACTCTTACTCTTGCAGTAAATCGTCCATTTAAGAACCAAAATGGCGAACACGAAGCTGACTTTATCAATGTTGTTATTTGGCGACAACAAGCTGAAAACCTTGCAAATTGGGCTAAAAAAGGAGCGCAGATTGGAATTACTGGTCGTATTCAAACACGAAGCTACGACAACCAACAAGGGCAACGTGTGTATGTAACGGAAGTTGTTGCTGAAACTTTCCAACTCCTAGAAAGTCGCTCAGTTCGTGAAGGTAAAGGACAAGGGCAAGGTGGATATTCTGCACCAAGCAATCAAGCACCAACGCAAACTCCTGACTTTTCAAGACAAGAAAATCCTTTCGGACAAGCAAATCCATTGGATATTTCAGATGATGATTTACCATTTTAATTAAGAGAAAACCCTTGACCTAAAACAGTTCAAGGGCTTTCCTTTAGAGTATTTAGGAGGGCATTATGAAACTACGTTATGCTATCTGGGAGCGATTAAAAAAGGCAAAAGAGGAGAAGGGGCTGACCTACCGTGAATTATCAGAACGGACAGGTATCAGTCAGACAGCTCTTACAACGTTGTTCTCAGTAAAACCAAATTGCACGGTTGGAAGAATTATCACTATAAGCAAGGCTTTGAATAGAGACTTAGCCTACGCTTTTGGAGAGGAAGTAGGAAAAATCCTTATCTATCCAGAGACAGAGAGAGAAGCGATCAACAACTTTTGGAAACAGATTGATTCTTATTACCTGAACCCTAAAGGGCGTAAGCACTACTCACGGAAGAAAGTGTATCAGTCAATGGGTAAGGCTTATTACAGGGCAGTTGGAGAAGATAATATCCATCTATCGCTTGACGTGTTGGAAAAATTCTCTAATCACTTGAAGATAAGTCCTTTGAACCTAGTCTCAAAAACCTATAGCTTGGGTGGGCGATTACACTTTAGGAAGCAAAACAGCCTAGTCTATCTACACTTACAGGACGGAAAGAAAGACGTAGCAACCTATATGATTGATGGCGACAATGCACGTTATAAAGTCGAAGATTGGCTAATGGGTATGCTTGCAGGAACAGGTGGACGAGTGCTGACCTTGACGGATATTAACGACAAGCAAAGTCAAGTTTGCCTAGAGTGGGGCGATAGTCTTATTCTACGCCTAGAAAAAAACGGTCAGGAGCTTTATTCTTACCAGTCAGAAAAAGATAAGGCAAATGAACTACTAACTAAAATAAGCAGGAAGGAAAAAGGTTACGATTCATACTTGAACCTTTTAGAAGAAAAAGAAAATGGATAAACCAATTCTGACACCAGACACTTACTATGACGACAACTACTACATGAGTACGTCACGCTTCAAAAATTACATTGATTGCGAAGCTAAAGCCCTTGCTATTGACAATGGAGCTTGGGAAGAAGAAAAGACACCTATTCAGTTGGTCGTAGGAAACTACGTTCATAGCTATTTTGAATCGCCAGAGGAACACCAGAAATTTCTTGAAGCATACTATAGCTATATCTACAAAGAACCAACTAAGGCTGATGTCGTAAACGCCCTTGAAGAAGCAGGCATACCTTATGATAAAAAGCTAAAAGTTGATGACTTGCGAGCTTTTGCAAGAGCTAACAATATCTTTGTAACAGGAGAGAAGAAGTCTGACTTTATCAATGCTGACAAAGTTATCCAAGCCCTGAAAGATGAACCAGTTTTCCAAGACTACTACGAAGGTAAGGAAGGCGATTGGGTGGAAAAGGAAATGATCCTGACAGGGGAGCTTGAAGGCTTGCCATTTAAGGGTAAGGTTGATAGTATCAACTTGACACAGCAATATTTTGTTGACCTGAAAACCATGCGTAGCATTGCGCAGGAAACATGGTCGCCAACCTTGCACCAACGAGTACCACAGATGGTATATAACGTCTATGAGTACAAGTACCACTTGCAAATGTTTATCTACCAGAAGTTGCTAGAGCAAATGGATTGTCCGTTCTTTACGCCTTACATGGTAGCAGTATCAAAAGAGGAAATCCCTGATAAAGAAGTCATTGTCTTTGATGATGAAATCCTTGAAATAGGCGAAGCAGTCTTTTACGCTCACGTCAACCGTGTTAAGGAAGTTGTTAGTGGCTTAGTACCCCCTAATCATTGTGGGGAGTGTGATTATTGTAAAACAATTAAACACCTTGAATACCCTGCACTAACACTAGCGCAGTATGTCGAGGGCGAAAGCAAGAGAAAACTTGACAAAATCGCAAGGTTTTAGGCTTATTGAAGAAGCGAGGGCTAGAAGATGAAAGAAGAAAATAGCAAGCTAGTATTTACTATCATTGTGATAGTGTCTCTACTACTTTCTGTTTATCTATCTGCTGTTGTGGTAGCTGTTGTAAAGGACGTATCAGTTATAACAGTTATCCATAATTGGCAGTCGTGGACGCTTGACTTTTTGAAAAGCCTGATTGAGTAGCAGGACAAAATAAAAGCCCCTACGACTAAGCAGGGGGCTTTTTGTATGAGAGCTAAAATCAAACCCCCTCTTTCGAGGGGTGGAGAACTTATAAGAAAGTTCAAAGAATAGTACGAAGCTATTATAACACTAACAAGCAACTCCTGACAAGTTTTTTAAGAAAATAGTTGACAAGGGATATGAAAGAGTGTATAATATAAACATAATTAAAAAAGAAGGCAGGATTTAAAATGCGAGTATCAATTTGTTACGCAACAATGATTAAGGACGGAAAACCATTCGTCTATGAGCTTGAACGTGAGGACTACTCCTTGTTTGATTTTGACAAGGAATTTCAGAAGATTGCTAAACAACGTGGTTGGCAATATGTAGAATGTGGAACTACACCACTTTTGTAGAATGATTGCAGGGAGAACTATGAGAAAGAAGAATATTTTTAAACTACTGACCGTAGCAACAGCAATGTTGCTCTTGGTCGGTTGTAAGGACGTTCGGAAGATTGCTGACAAGAAAGAAAGTCAGACAACAGAAGTAGCGCAGGTGGAACAGGGTTCAGTCCAAACTTGGAGCATTGATAAGTACCCTAACTACTACACAGTAGATGGCAAGAGTGGTATCAATCCATCAGACTTTCCAGAAGCAGGTAAAATCCAGTATGGAGAGTTAGACAAGCTAGGACGTACCACAGAAGCTAAAGGCTCACTCACGTTTAAGAACGTAGAAGGCTCTTATGGAGTACGCCAGAAGTTTTCTAAGGACGCTGATCCAAGTGGTTGGGGTGTTCAGGATAAAGTGAAAATCCCTTACTCTAACGGTAAGCACTACAAAGGGTTCTTTTGGAATCGTAGTCACTTGATTGGAGACGCTTTGGGTGGAGACGCTATCCGTCAAAACGTAGTAACAGGAACACGAACTCAAAACGTAGGAGAGGACGCTAAAGGTGGTATGCGCTATAGCGAGATTAAGGCGCAGGAGTGGTTAGAAGCAAACCATGACGGAACACTTTACTACGGAGCAAAGCCAGTCTATGAGGGGAACGAGCTAGTACCACGGACTGTTATTGTATCTATGTTATCGTCAGACGGTACGATTGATGAAAAGGTTATCGTCTTTAATACTGCTAATGGTTTTGAAATCAACTACGCAGACGGAACTTTTAAAGAGACAAAATAGCAGGGGTGTATTATGAACGCAGTTTTTGAATGTATAGCCAAGTGGGAAACAGCTTATGCTCTTAGCTATGGTTCGCCAATGCCTAGAAGTGCTATCCTAAAAAGGACAGGCTTGAATCTCTACCAGTACAGGAAGCAGATTAAGGAACTGAAAGAAAATGACCTGATTGAGTATATCCGATATATAGAACGAGACTATTGCGAGGGGTATTTAGAGGATTGTTACTTTATTCAGGGGTGGTTGCCTACTAACAAAGGCAGACAGACAGAACTTTATAAAAAGATCGCAGAAGCCGAAGAAAAAAGAATGGAAAAGCATTGGGGCAGTTTAGGACTAATTAGCTAGGAGAAAATCCTAGCTATTTTTTTATTTTTATCTAATCGCTTTAAAGGGCATTTTTAGCCAATATAAGCGATTTTAAGAAAAAGGGGTAGAAATAGACCTTGATATAGATAAAGTGCGAAAATGAGGACGAGAGAGGGCAAATAGTGGACGTTAGGATATAAAGGAGTGTGCAGAGCGAGAAAAAGGGTGGATATTGATAAAAAATAATCTCAGAAAGCGAAAAAGTCTTGACACTTTGCAGAAAAGAGTGTATAATATAAACATAAAATAGAAAAGGGGTATCATTATGAACCAAGATGAACGCAACGCAAAGAATGTAGCTGACCTTGCCAAGCTACAAGCTATTAAAGAGACAACTGAGCGCTTTCTTCACTTAGGCGAAGGAAACACTCACAGTCTTATCGTGCTTGAGACTATTAGGAAGGGCGAGGAAATCGAAACAATAAGCCGAGTTATGATTGACGGAAATGTACGTCAAATCCTATTAACGGTTGGTGGGCTTCTCAAAACAGCAAGAGAGACGATGAATAGCTTTCCTGATGACTTTGTTGAATCTGCAAAGGAAACACAAAAAGAAGAACTGTTTGAACTTTTCATGCAATCGGCTGAAATTGGCGCAAAGTTGATGGATTGGTGCGAAATCGGAGAGGAGTAAAGAGGTTCAGATATGATAGTAAAAGATTATAAGAACAATGGGGAAAGAATTGCATATACGCTAGACTATGATATTTTTAGTGTGAACGTTGAACATAAAAAGACTAGTGAAGGAGTTGACGTGACAGACTTGAAAGGTTTGTTTGATTGGTTAGATGAACAAGAAGTGAGTACAGCACCACTAGAATCCTTTTTGTCTTTCCAAAACAACCTGCTATTAGCAGGCGAAACATTAGATTTTGCAATGAGCAAGCGTAAAATGACGCAAAAAGAAATTGAAGAACTAGCTGATAAATTGTTTGATAAGAATATATCAAAACGTTTAGACTCAATTTGTGAAAGAAAAGGGAAATAAGATGAAAAAATTGACGGTTAGAGGAATTTCTACTCATGAAGAAAGTAAAGGCGAGTGGAAATATGGCTATCTCATTGAAGATGAAGGGGTGTCTTACATTATCAATGGTGTCGCAGAAGCAAATGACGAGTATATCACTATTGGAGAGTGGTGTTCTGTAGAACCTGAAACATTGGGAATTTCAACAGGTTTACCTGATGAAGATGGAACAGAGATCTTTGAAGGGGATATAGTTAGACAAGTACGAACCCAGCCAACAACAGAAAATGAAACAATCACAGGCGTTGTAACCATGATTGAAGGCGCTTGGTTGATTATGAATGATAACAAGCAATTAGCAAGTTATTTGTGGTCAGAGACGGATAAAAATGAAGTCATAGGCAATATCTATAAAAATCCAGAGTTGCTAGAAGAATGAAAGGGGGAAAATAAATGAATAAAGCAGAATGGAATAAACTTGAATTAAGAAAACTAACTGAAGAAGAAAAAGAGGATTTTGGGGATAATACTCAAAGCATTTGGGAAGGAGTGACACCTGATGTTGACGAGGAAGTATTGGTTTACACTCCAGAAATTGGAGTGACTACAGATACTTGGATAGACTATGGAGATGGGGTTGGTTTTGAAAATTATGATTATGACGTGATTTATTGGACTAGCTTCCCAGAACCACCAAATAAATGATAGGAATAACCTTTGAGGTTTATCAGGAAGCCCTGATAGCCTAGAGGACTTACAAGAGATTGAGCGAATTATTAACAAAGGAGAAACAAAGTAAATGAAGGTATATAACGCAACAGGAATGATTTATAATGTCTTTGGCAGATTGAAGAAAAAAGAGCTTATCGGCTCTTTCTCAACGCTAGAACAAGCAAGAAACGTATCCAGTCAGGTAGCAAGCAACTATGACGAAGTGGAAATAGTTGTCACGGAACTTGACAAGGTGGAAACAAAGGAGCTGTAAAAGGAGTAGCGAGGTAAAGCATGGGATATACAGGGTGGCTTATGCCAGATGGGGAATTTTATCCTTGTAAACATTCTAAGCATACAGAATTATTAAGGGAGTTATTAGAGAATCCTAAGTATAAATATTTAATGGAACAAAATATTGAAAAAGGGAAACGGTATAATGATAAACCTGATGGGGTTGTTTGCTTTTGGGATACTAGCTTTCAGTATGCTAGTTTTGAAGGGGAAATGACAAAAGACACAGAAGAATTTCTTGTCAAACATTTTAATGAATTTAACGATAGGCAAAAACTATGTATCTATTATAAGTTTTACTCATTAAAAAACAAGACTAAAGAGCAGGAAGAAGCCTTGAAAAAATTCAAGAAATATGGATAAATGGAGTAAGTTTTAAAAATGGAACAAGAACGCTCACAAGAAACTAAAAAAGAAAGAAGAAAACAATAATGGAGCTTAAAGGGAAAACCAGAGAGGGAGAACTTGTTACTTTGCTATCAGGAAAGGATAGCTACACTATCGAAGTAGTAGCAAGTGAAGATGAAAAAGGTAAGAAGAAGTCTGACAAGGCAAAAGAAAAGGTATTAAAACTCCTTACCAAGCAACTAAAACAACAGAAAAAAGATATGCTTTGCCGACCAGCCTTACACCAAGTTCATCAC
>QWCT01000097.1_pt1 | contig 61710 bp, 54 predicted proteins | sample 1972681 | NCBI WGS metagenome assembly QWCT01 (sample SAMN09866701, study PRJNA288562) | Human oral metagenome isolate pre3_saliva, whole genome shotgun sequencing... | isolation source: mouth | host: Homo sapiens | place: USA: California
GGTAGCCTGTGTTGGTGGCAGCGGAATAGTCGCCTGTGTTGGTGGCAGCGGAATTGTCGCCTGTGTTGGTGGCAGCGGAGCGGTTGCCTGTGTTGGTGGCATTGTCATTCTTCCAATTAACCTTGTCAAGAATGAATTTTACCCCAGCATTTATTATGCCACTCAATCCAATCTCGCATTGTATGCGAATTTTGCTGCTCGCGATTTTGTCTTGACTTCTGTCAATAGTCCCGCTCTGTTCAATCTCGCAATATCGGCTGTTATTTGGAGGGTAATACCCAAACACATCCATTGGGCTCTCGCAGGCATGAAAACCATTCTTACAAGCCTCTATATTGCCTTTTTGTTCATACTCTTTGCCTACCTCGTATTGGAAGTCACGGCAAGTCATGTCGTTGTTAAAGCCCTTATAGGCTTTTATTTTTTCTGTTTCCATAATCTTCTATTGCTTTAAATATTTCATAAATCACTTGCGGCACTATGGCGTTGCCTAGAGCTTTAACGCTTTCTGCTCGCCACTTTGGAAAGGTAATGTTAACCAATCCAAGGGAAAGCCCATCATCTCTCCCACAAATAGGGGATTGAGTTGGGAAGTCTGCCCAGTCTGTCTTGCGACTAAATGCTTTAAATCCGTGTCTCGATTGTGTGTGTTGCTTTCCACTGGCGTTCCTGTTTTCCAGTCCATTGCTGTCGGGGTGGGAAGAAGTTTCCCAGCTGCTAGGTCTTTCAGCGTTGCAGAAAATATTTGCCCGCTTAGCCTGCACCTCTTCCCGTTCGTGAGTTTGTTCGCTCCCCCCTGACCATCTTTGGCTGTTGGCGTTGGGAGGAGTCCTGAACACGCCATTGCCGTCAATCCTTTCCCCATCTGCGAGTTTGGGTTGTACTTCGTTGTCCATTTTTCGCCCTCCGCTGCATTTGGTGTCGGCAGGAGCGTGAGGTTCATCGGTATTGACTTCCCATCCTTGTTTACCTTCAAACCCTGCGTCTGTACGGTGGGCAACAATCCATATTCTGTCCCTCCTGTGGGGCGCACCAACGGCACAAGCTGGAATAACAAACGGTTGGACTGAATATCCCTCACGTTCAAGACCTTGGCATATTTCTTCGATTGTGTAAGGTTGTTCCTCTCGCGTTCGGTAACTCTCATTGAATAGAGAGGTTTGACTACCCACTTCAAACTCCTCGCCGGGCTGTACCATCGTGACGAGCCCAGCAACGTTCTCGCCAACGACCCAAGTGGGCTGTATCTCGCGTATTGCTCGCAACATATGTGGCCAGAGGTAGCGGTCATCTTCTGCTCCAAGTCGCTTTCCTGCCATTGAGAAAGGTTGGCATGGAAATCCCCCTGTGAGGATGTCGACTTTCCCTCGCCAAGAGGTAAAGTCTGTTGTCGTGATGTCTTCATAACTAACTGAATTTGGATACCAGTATTCTAAAACTTTCCGTGGGAACTCATTTATTTCACAGTGGAATACGTTTTGCCATTCCATCCACGTGGCAGCGAGTTCCGCTCCGCCTATGCCAGAGAATAAGCTTGCATGTTTCATATTGCAGTTTGTGCCTCGCCCACGTCATTTCGATATGGGCGAGGCCGTTTTTTACTTTGTGATAATCTCCAACACCGAAGTTTCGACAATGGATGCAATCTCATAGTCTTGGACTGAAGAGTTGTAGAAATCCTTGATGATGTTCTCAGCCCCTGCCGTGCTGTCGGCATTGACTAGGTAGTACACGGACGTACGCTTGGGCTTGCCTGTGTTCTCGTTGATGGTGATAAGCACCACCTTGCACTTATACCACTTCTCGTTATCCATGTCAGGTATGGACAACACATACTTGTAGGATGCAATTTTCTCCTCTACCACCTCACCTCCATAATCGCCAATATGTGCCATTGTGCGCGCTTCTGCTTCAGTAAAAGAGAATGCATTAACGCTATATAACTCCTTCACCTTGCGTGTTGCACCGCTTTCGTCCGTTCTATCTCCTGATACATTTACCTCGAACCATGTTGAGGTGATGTTTTTAACTTCTTTCATACTATTTGCATTTTTAGTTTATAAATATTTACGTTTTAAAGATATTCTTCTAATAATTTTCTATCTTTACTACTTATATCGTCTAGGAATTTTGGATTGTCGCGCAATGCTTGTGCGCCAGCCTTGTTTACAAGTTCGGGGCTTATGATTTTATTTTCAATCACGGATAAAGCTAAACGGCATTGTTTAGAGTTTTGGAAATCACTTGTAACCCCAATTTGTTTTCTTAGTTCGTCACAAGTAGACGACCAAAGTTTTGCTACATCTTGTACGCGATAAGCATTAAACAAGGTTCTTACGTCAGCACTGATTTTTTCTTTTGATGTATCAAAATACACGTTGAAAAAATGCTCTGAAAAGGCTAACATGGTATATGCAACCTCGGTGCGAGCTATAAGTGTGGCGTGTTCACATCCATCTTTCAGAAGTTCACCGCGAAATGCCCAATAAAGACGTTCAATATCATCGTGGATAAGTTTCTGCTGTTCGTCTGTATTGTCGAGGAACAATTGCCATCGTTCGCCCAGCCTTTCTTTTAGTCGATATTCGTATGCATCAAATGCACGGAAAGCGCGCTTTGAGTAGTATTTAACCTTTCGACAGAAAAAGGGGGACTTAGCAAGATGGTATTTAGCCTCTGCCAGCGCGGAGCCAGCTACGTTATTAACGATACCACCTAGCAAGAAGTACATAGACGAAACTTCTGCAAATGCAGCTGCGTTTATTTTGGGTGATGTAATCCTAAAGACAGAGTTTCTTACATCGTCTTTATTGTTTTTGATAGGAATGTAATTCATTTTATGCCGTTTTAGCTATTTGCGTCGCTTCTGTTGCGCTCAAATTATATTAATGGATAGTTGCAAGGGTGTATATATTTTAACGCAACACAAGCAAAAAAAATCAAGTGTTGAGTGTTTTCCCTCTGAATGAAGACGCCGTAAAAGGAATAACGCAAAGCATTTCGTTGAAGCGGTCGGCGATACGCGCACCGTACTTTTGCCGAACATCCTTAGCGTTTAGGTTGGTTGTGATGAATGTAAACAACTGCTCATTGTATCTGTATTCAAGTAAATCAACAACAGGACTTAGCACATTGCCGTAGTCTAGAACTTCTGTTGCTTCACGCCCCATATCCTCAATTGCAAGCATAGGAGTGTTTCGTACTGTCTTTGTGTGAGGGTCTCTCATGAGCGCGGATATATCCTTAGCATCTACGATACGAATACCAGTACTTTGTTCAAAATATCCCTTCCCATTTAGGAAATTGAGAAGAAGTTGGAACGCACGTAATAGTGTAGTTTTACCATTTCCACAAGTACCGCATAGCATTATGCCGAATTTGGGGTTGGCTAGGGTTAATGCTTTTGCCATAGCAGCAATATTTTTTTCAAGCATAGGGTCGCTAACAAAATTTGCTTGTCTGTTGGCAACCTCTGTTTGGTATGCAGCTAATAAAGCATCATAAGCTTGCTGTTCTGATAATGGTAGTTTAAAACGTTGTGGTATAGTCCGCAGGGTCGCAAGCTGAGACTTCAAAACCTCGACGTCTATCTTTTGTGTTCGGTCTATTGTTTTCATTGTTAATCTTTCTTTGTTCTCTAATCTGAATGCGCAACCAATCGTTGAAGTGCCGTTTGACTTGCGTAAGATTGTCGTGAAGTGTGCCACGGCATTCTGCGTCAAGAGAGAATGTTTCTATCCATGCTTCAAGTTCAGATGGTGTAATCTTGTGGCGCATGCACATCTGCTCTTTCCAAATTGGTGCGCGCTTCAGTTCGCCAACAAATGCATCTTCTTTGGCTCGCTCTTTTTCGCTCAAGTCTGCGCTCTCGCACGCACGATCGCGCGCGCACGCATCAACATCAACAACAACAATATTATTATCTTGTATTATATTATATATACTATCTATCGCGGGCGCGCGAGGGATTTTTGTTAAATTTTCGGATTTCTCGTTCTGTGTAGTACTCTGTGTAGTACTCTGTGTAGTACCCTTTTTGTAACTCTCTGTGTTACAATTAGGTATGTCCACTTTCTGTGTAGTACTCTGTGTAGTACTCTGTGTAGTAATGGGGGTAAAAACGTCAATAATATTTATTGCGTTTGAGGTGTTAATCTTAATAAGATTTTCGTGTTGAAAAGAACGTAATAAGCGTTGCACCGTCTTGTCGGCCAAACTCCACCTTTTGCACAAAGTCCTTATGCTAATTGCAACTTGTCCCTTCTTAACACGCACCTCGTTACCCCTTATGTTCAGCAATCTATCTTCTTGTTTTGAAAGTAATCTAAGGTCTGCCAAGCATTGTTCACGCGAGAAACGCTCCCCAAAGTGAGCGTACAAGGTTGCTAAATCTGTATTAATCCATTCTTCATTCATAGCATGTTAAAATTAGCCTTGTACGTCTTTAAGGTAAGCGTTTATCTCTCGCATGAAATCTTCTAGGGAACGGCACAGCACGTACTTGTAGCCGTCTTTCTCAATGGCTTTTTGCCACCGCCCTTGCACCTCGCTTTGTTTACCTGAACCAGTCTTCATTTCTATTAGAAGTGCGCCATAATCAGCGTTACTTTTTAATAGAATTAAATCGGCCACGCCAGCAAGTACGCCTTCGGCTTTTAACTTTGCCCCAGTAACTTTATCGCGTCTACCACCGTTAGGAACAGCGAACAAATTATGATTGAATTTAGGGTGTTGGGTGCGAAACCATTGTACGCACGCACATTGTAGGCGGTGTTCTTGGTCTGAATGCCTTTGACGTTGGCGCGGTTGCTCATCGGCCATAGCGCGCAAAATATCTAATGTTGATTTTGTAATCATTGTTAGTTCCTTTCAATTAGTGGCAATATGCCTATTTCTTTTAGAGCATCATAGAGGAACATACGTCCTCTTTGAGACCATTCAGAACACAACCTTGTATCTGGTCGACCGTCTGAATGAGTAAATGAAATTGTACGGCTGTGAACATAGCCCTTACCCATGAGGTTGGAGTACAATATCCATTGTCCGTTGACTTTATGTTGGATGCGCATTTCGTTGAGTTTCTTGTTGAACTTAACGGCACTCATGCCATAGTCGGCTGCTATCTGTGTTGTGGCTAGTGTGCCTTTACTTTGCAAGATAAGGTTTAGATAGTCGTTGCCCTTTTGCATTTGTTGGATGAGTGTTTTCTGCTCGGCGTTCTCGCTTTCTAGCTGCTTAATGCGCGTCTCCCTGTTGGCGATTGTAGTCTGTGCGACTAATACAGCCTTTGCCAATATTTCGGCATCGCTCATTTCTGTCGTTGTGGTGATGTAGCCACCAGTCTTGCGGATTGATGGGAGGACTTCTCCACATACCCAATCTTGGAAAGGTTCTGCTTGCGGTTTGTCCGAACGCATGATAACCTTGTAAAGGTTCTGTTCGTTGATAAATATCATTTCTTGCATAACCTGTGTGCCATATTGGTTATAAGTAGGGGTGTTAATTGAACTAACACCCCTATCGTTTAACCTTTTCTTGGTAGCACCAGCTTGTAGTTCTAGAACTCTGCATAAGTCTGCCAAACAAAACAAAGGGTTGTCGGCCGTTCCAGCCGTGCGTATTTCCCCAAATTGGGGGTTGTTGAAAATTGTTACCTGATTATTCATTGTGTTGTCTCTTTTAATATTTGTGGAGAGAGCAGGGGTCGAACCTGCATAGCGGTGCCGTTCTACATTCCCACACGGCTACCGCGCTTTACCATTAAGCTATCTCTCCGAATGTGTGCAGGGTAATCCCCACGCACATTGTTTACGGCATACCTAAGCGTTTAGCCCAAATCGGTCATTAGAAAATTTCGCTTTCATTTTGTCAGAAAATTCAAGATATATGGCAATTATAATGAGTGAAGCAATATGTTTTCTTCAACAAATGACAGTAATCCATAACACCTTGCTCTCCAAAATCTCTAATGACCGATTTGGGTTTAGCACTGTGGCTTTTTCATGCCTTTTCCAACAGTATAGTGTTATTTCCTATTCCGTAAGTCCATAAAGTCGCAAGTCTTAATCTTCGTGATAATCCTTTGCCCGTTCCTAAACAGCAAGCCACTTCGCGTTTTTAGCACCAAGCCTTCCGCGGCGTGACTTTTGTTTTGGGCTATGGTGGAATTGAAACCCTTGCTTACGAGGTCGATGGCCTCTAGTATGGTCATGTAGCCGACTAGGGGGACAATAGGGATGTTCAGCTTACTTGCTATGTCTTCTAGGTTTTCTCTTCCAAGCCACCACTGCCCGACTTTCACGTCAAAGAGGATAAAGCCTACATCGTTAGGAATGTAATTTCCACCGCCTTTTTGTATCTTCATCCCATACCCCTCACCATAGATTGACATGCGTAGCGTCTCGTCCTCGCCAACCTTTTCAAACTGCTGCCCAAACGCGGACATGATGACGTCTTCCGTGAATAGTTCGTGTAGTTTTTTGAGCAAGTGCGATGGGATGACGGCGTTGTCGGTACGACCTTGGAAAGAAAACCAAAGCCCACGTTCCCTACTGTATTCTATATCCACATGGATGTTTGTCCCGTCAACTTTCTCGGTACATTCCCATTTCACGTCTTTAAGTTCGTAAAATTCTTCACAAGTGAATTGTGACGGGATGATGATTTTCTTTTCATCCCTTTTGAACAACGTGTTGATTTTTTGATAACTAGTGTTGTGCATATTGATAATTGTTTATGGTTTTAAAGCATCGTGGTTCGTTATTTCTTTCATATTCCGTGCTATCTTCCTAGCCATGTTGCTCAGCAACCGCGGTCGGTCTTTCTCCACAAATCCCTTGGCGTGTGCATCGTAAAAACTTGCAGCATCCGTGAGGTAGCGCAGTATCTTCTTTACGTCAGTCTTGCAGATTTCCATGATTGAGAAATGATTGTGCCAACTCATCAAAGTAAGCTTCTGATGTTGGTATCTCGTCAGATGCTGCCATAATCTCATTGGCGATTGACTTCTTTTTATGGATGATATTATACAACGCGTGGTCTATCGTACCGCGCGCAAGCAGATAGTAGCATGTAACATTGTCTTTTTGGCCTATTCGGTGTGCGCGGTCTTCACACTGGCAACAGTCTGCATAGGTCCAAGGGAACTCACAGAACGCAACATTTGACGATGCTGTAAGCGTAAGACCCACGCCAGCAGCTTTTATAGAACAAACAATGAGTTGTGCGTTTCCAGCTTGGAATGCATCTACTGCAGCTTGTTTGGCTGCCATACTATCACGGCCAGTAACCGACACAGCTTTTGGGAATGCTTTCACAATCTTGTCGACAACCTCGTGCAGAGAGCAAAAGAGGATAAGAGGCTTTCCGCTAGCTAAGAATGTACGTACAAAGTCAATTGTTTGCGCCACCTTACCAATAGATGCGAGAGAGCGCAAAGCCATAAATTTAACCAGTGCTTCCATGCGCATTTTTCTGCGCACTTCCCAGTCGGCGCAACCTTTGTATTCGACTAAGTATTTGGCGAGGTCTTCCTCGGCGAGCATATATTCATCCTCATTTGAAATTGACACATAAAGGTCGCATCGCGTTTTGTCGGGCAACTGGCTAAGTACTTGTTTTTTCTCCCTCCTTATCATGCATCGCGCATAGAGTTCTTTTGAAAGATTGGCGAGGTTGTCGCCCTCGCCATATTGAGCCATGAACACTGCACGCCCCCCAAACTCACTTAGTCTATCCATGATTGAGAGTTGCGAAACGAGGTCTTGTGGGTGATTTACAACAGGTGTTCCAGATAAAAGGATTATAAACTCTTTACCAATTGATAATCCCTTTGTAAATATTGTTTGTTGTGCGGATACGTCCTTTACCCTGTGGCTCTCGTCTATTATGATGCTCTTAAACGCGCGTATATGTGGACAGAATGTTACGTCTTTAAGCCGAAACGGCTTACCTTTGGGCGCGTTGACATCCCACACGAAGAACTTGCGTAAACTCTCGTAGTTGCATATCGCCACTTGGTGCGTTCCCATACTAAGGAGATACGGCCATGTGGTGATGTTGGAGTTGTCCAAAACGAGTGCTTTCTTATTGGTGAACTTTTCGAACTCGCGTTGCCAGTTGATTTTCAGAGAAGAGGGGCATACAACTAAGCAAGGGTAGGAGTTTGACGCGTTTACGATGCCGATAGACTGAATTGTGTTGTGCGTCACAATATATTCATCCGTCAAGTACAAGTGGTCTGGAGAACTCACCCTGATACATTGACATTCCATGTCAGACACATAATCTACACTTTTTATGCGTCTTATAGGGAGAAATTGTTTCCTAACATGCCATTCACTAGATTTGTTGCTATGCTTGCTGAAAGGGCAAAAAGGTGTGTTCACATTAACGCGATACTCCAAGCCTTTGCCATCCGCAACTCTGTCCTGCGTCCAAACTTTTGATATTCCACCAAGTGATTGAACCAATTCTTTAACGTCTTCCGCTAACCTCTTGCTTGTGGTAGAAAATGTAGTTCTGTTCTTAATGCACGAGCCGTCCGTGTCCATCAATCCCATTAGTAACTCTTTGCGTTGCCTTACACTTCCCATCTTATATTCATTTGGAATGAACTTATATGCGCTTGTGACATTCAGCCCTATTTTACGAAGGTATTGGCGATAAACATTGATACCATATTTAGTCCCTTCATTTGCATTTACAATGGTATAGTGTGTAATGTTGTCATATTGGTTTGTATTCATTCTAAGTGAAACTGGCAACTCTTGTGTAACCTTATCTGCAATGAAAGATTTAACAGTAGGTAAGCTTATGTTTATTGCGCCACAAAGGTGTGCATCACCAATCAAAACTCCCAACGAGTAAGGAGCAATAAACAATTCTTTTTCAGGGAATGAAACGGCATTACACATTGGAATTTCCCATTTCAAGACACCACTTCTTGAACTCTCAATTCTTTTCTGACTTGCGTTATATACCAACCCTAAATCCAGCAATTCTTGTAATGTTTTGTTTGCCCATCCACGGTTACGCCTTTTCCTGTTGTCGTCACGTACACACCAAATATGGTCTAAGCTACATGTCGTAGAGCTACCATCGCTAAAAGATATTTTGTATATAGGTTTTACGCCTTGCGGATAGATATTTTCAACCTTATACACATTCCCATCTTGCCCGAATATGTCCATACCAACATAGGCGTCACCCATGCGGACAAATCCATTTGGCGTACATAGCTTGGCATCTAGATTTTGACATTTTCCACAGCCTGGCTCATCGCCAATGATTAGCCGTTTATGTTCCAACCCATATTGTATTCCGTCAAGCTGATAATCGTAGGGTTGTACGAGTAGTTCATGTTCGATATTGCTCATGCCTTTCTTTCCTTTTGCCTCCATCCGTTGAGTTCGCATACTCGTGCGTATGCTTCTGAACGTGAAAAGTAAGTTTCACCAATTTCAGTTGACGAGGATGTTCCATCGCCGTGTTCACCGTCAAACTGATATATGCGAAAATTGCGTCCACGTGGAGCGTAAAAATATTGTCCTTTATGAAGTTTCATTGAAAATGTGTTATTTCTTCTGTGAGTTCTTCTCGCGTGTTACCGCGCAAAAATCTTGAAAGTACAAGGTCTATTGTTCGGTTGTAGAATTTCTCGAACTCTGTGTTGTCCATTGCTGCGAAAGATATACTATGCAGACTAATTACATCACGGCCACCAACATTATATATATCAAATAGCCCTAGTTCGTATTTAATTAGTCGCAACATATCATCTTCGTTTCTTATATCAAGTGCGTTGCAGAGGGTTTCAGGCAAGTTTTCGAAAGTAAGCCGAACAAGTGCGAAGAACTTTTTATGAAACTTATAATTGCGTGGGCGAGATATTTTGCATTTAACAACATCACCCTCGCGCAATTTTTTTTTATCTTCATAGTCACTATCATATAGCGGAACGAGGCCTAATGCGGTTACTTTGCAATAAATTTCCATATCCTTATACACCCTTTTAAGTTAATCAACAGAGACACCACCAGCGGAACGCCAACTCTTCGTACTTTTCACGGCCACGCGTATAGGTGTTATCACCTCGCGTAATGAAATGTTTGAAAACTAATCCGTTCTTTTTGCTGATGGCGTAAATAAAATCGCGTTCGGATTTGGCAATATCCATGTACCACGCTCGCGACCTATCCCAATCGAAGAAGTCAATAGCTTCGTCAAATTCTTTTTGTGTAGATGCGAATGTGGTTTTTAGGTCGCCACCGAATTGGAAGTCTTTCAAATACCAGTCCCACTTACACCGCGTTGGCAATTCAAAAGTAAAACCGCCATAATCGAATTGTTGGCTCTGATTTATCATTACACATTGTGTAGACGATAGTTTTAGAACGGATGCAAGAAACGTGTCTGATAAGGCTTCTTTGTCTAGAGCACGTTTCATTTCTAGTCCATGTCGAAATTCATCCTCACTGAATTGTTCGCCATCTACCATACGTGTGTAGTGATTAACTCGTTCAGGTTCGGTAATAAGGGCGTCAACGAGCGAACCGAACCTAAAGGCAGCTTCTTTATTGCCAAACTGCATGCGTGGGTGAAGCGTATGTTTTAGCGCGGTGAGGTCTGAATTGCTAACCTCACCGCGACTATAATACATATCAGGGTTTTGCATATTTACTTAGCCTTAATTTCATCTTCGTAAAAGAGGTGTTCACTATTAATGAACTCAGGTGAGGTCTTGTCGTTGGCCAACTTCTCACAGAACGTCAACTGCTTCTTGAATATCTTTGAGAGTTCATCAACAGACAACGTACATCCTTCTTTGCTCCACCATAGCGAGATAATCTGCATAAAAGCTTCAGAATTTAACGGCACAAGCTTTTTCTTAACGCTCGTTTTTGGCTGATAAGCAGGTGTAGCAGCTTGAGCAGCTGCGAATAGAGAACCCATTTCAGCTGCTTTAGCCTTCATTTCAGCCTGTTTGCGTTGTTCTTCTTCTTGTTTTTCAAGTTCTGCACGTTTACGCTGTTTCTCCTCCTCCTCTTTTCTCTCCATCTCTGCCCGAATACGTGCTGCTTCCTCAGCAGATGCTTGTGCCACTTTTTCTAGCTCTGCTTTCTTTGAGGGTAGCAAATCTAAGTATCGTTGACGGCTCAACATCATCTCTTGATTATACGATGTCAGCAGCTGTGGTACATGCTTGTCTCGTGTGTCTTTTAGAATAATCTCTGCAACGCTTGTATCAATCAAGGCGGACGGCATAGCATATATCGCTAGGCCGTCTATCGTACAAGGATAGTTTTTTAATTTGCTCTCTGTTTCTTGGTAGTTTTCAAGACTAAGCGCGCGAAAAATCATATCCAAGCTGTCTATGCCATGTCTTAGCGTGAAGTTGTAAGACTTTTGAAGGTCTGCAACTATATCGCTAATGAAGCGTTCTTTAGCAGCTTCAACTTTAGCAAGCAATTCTTTTTGCCTTCTTTCTCGCTCTTCCTCTTCGCGCTTTTTGGCAGCGTATTGGTTGCGATATTGCTGGATTTGGTACGGTATAGTACCAGGCTTAGTAACATCTACCTCGCCCTCCAGTTGTGTAAAGTTGGAGCGCACCATGTCGAACAACTTGGTCACTGGTGTGCGCTTCTCGTTCATCTTCTTTACAGTCTTTCGCGCCTTTTCGATATACAATGCAGCTTCTTGGTCTAAAGTGTCATTCATACCAGCTTCAACTTTAGCAAGTAATGTTTGTCCGAAAGACAAACATCTGTCGCGAGAAATTTTGTTCTCGTCTATCGCAACAGGGGCGATAGCCATTATTTGGCGAATATTGTCGTTATTTGCCAATGTAGCAATTTGGTTCTGTTCCATAGTTCAAACATGTTTTTAAAATGCACCGTCATCTTCTTGTTCTGTTGTTTGTTCTGCTGGTTTTACGCCAGTAGATACATCTTTTGGCGGAGTGGCAAAAGAAACTTCTTGTTTTGGTGTTTCAACGCCGTAGAACTCGTCTATTTCTTGCTGGCTAGTATCCTCGCGCATACTCTCCAGCTCGGTATTCTTGCCTGTGCGCATCTTTGGATACACCTTGAAAGCGTGTTTTATTAGCTTTGCTATAAGAAAGCCAGTGTCAATCTGGCCATTGTTTGAGGTGTAGAGTTCGTTGGGGTTCTCTTTGTAAGCGCGAACGCTGTTATCCCATCTCCTATTCTGTTTGCCTGAATAGGATTGCAGGCGCAACCAGTCTTCCTCGTACATAACGCCATAGTCCATCATGCCGTTTGGCAGAACAATGCGAATGTATGCTGCAACTATTCTCTTGCCAGTGTGGGGCATGTTGCAGACGTAATGCACGTTTTTATGTCCGTCACTATCCGAATATTTAAACTCATCGTTTTCGTAAACGATAACAGGGTTTTCAGCATACTGAATTTGCCCTGCACGTTGGCGCATATAGATTTCTCCATACCCCGATATGGACAACGATAGATGCCCTTCGTACACGTCTTTTGCTTCTCCTCGTTCGTTGACGTTCTGTCCAACCTTTACGTTGCGCCCTATCAGATAGCATTGCGCACGTGCGCCACCTTCAACGGACAGACCGCAAATTGCCAAATCGATAAAACAAGTGAATATGGAGAATGGCGTTGCGCCTTGCAGCCTGATGTTGTCTGATAGGTGCTTGTTGAAGAACACGCTCTCACGCTCGTAGGCTTTTTCACCATTTCCCCACAGTGTTTCGTACACACGAATAAAGTTGGCGCGCACTTTTTCATCGCGCACAATCTCGAGCGGTTTTAGTGAGTTTATCCGCTCGACAGTTAAACTTAAATCCATAATTAATTGTTTTAAAAGTTATAAAGTGGGGCATAGGGAGTCGAACCCAACTGGAAATATTTTAAACAATTATGGCAAACTTTACAAGATATACCAGTCACCACTTGCCCCATTACCGTGCGCGTTTCACAACGAACACGGTGCAATGTAAAGAGTGCATAATGCCAATTAGCATATATGCACGATGAAACACACATGCGTTAGCCGTCACGGATAGCGCATGAACAAACCAAATCTATGAAAAATGAGTATTCTGTTTTTTTGGTTAAAAAACCAACGCGCGTTTCACAACGAACGTTGGTGGTAACATCTGAGCTAAGCATATTTTAAAATCAATAAGAAAAAGAAAACGTATATCTTTTTTTTGGTTAAAAACCAACTCGCGTTTCACAACGCGCGTTGGGTCTCTAAATTAAAATACATGAAAACTTGTAATAACGTGATTGTGTCTTTTATTAAAAAGTACGCGCGTTTCACAACGAACGTACACTAAAGTAAGAACATAAAAAACATTATACGGTTACGCTTTTCTTTTACTGATTTTATAAAATACTTGCCACGTTTCACAACGGAGCAAGTAAAAAACTATGAATAAAACTAATATTTGATGAGTGTTATTTTTAAAAGAAAACGCCTAAGGTGTTTCGCAACAGCTTGACGCAAAAAAGAGTTCACATAATTCTACTTTTTGATGAAGCAAGGAACAGACACTATCTGTCCCTTTTCGTTGCGCACGCACAAGGGATGCCCAGTAGCAGGCGCAACAACGTCCTTGCGGTCGGTCGCCATAAGACTTGTTACATCTCTCATTTTCTCGCTAAGTCTATGCTAGCAATCATTTTTGCAGCATAGTCTTTGTCAACAAATGTAGTCCAGCCACATTTGTTTAATTCAAGAGCGACATCCCATAGAGTTATCTTGCCTGCCATATACCTTTTATATAGAGATATGTCGAGTGTGTCTATTTCTATTTCGTACATAATATATCGCTTAACCGTGATGCGATAGGGCTGAATAAATAATATATAAGATTGTTTGTTAAAACTCAATTCCCTTGTCCGTGATTGAAAGGCTAATCCTAAGTCCATTACCGATGACGTTGAAGTCGCCGTTGCCAGGGTTAAGGCTTTTTAGGTAGTCCTCCGTCTCCTTGTTGATGGGGAATATCACCTGTTTGCAGTACTTTGAACTGCGCGCCTCGATGCGCAGATAGCTTGTCGTGTTGTTCGTTTCCATAATTTCTTATTTTTTAATGTGTCGTGCGCGCTGCCAATTCCATTGCAGTAGATTTAACTACACAGCGCGCGAATAGGTTATATATGCTCTTTAGTAATAAGGTCGCCCAACTCCTTCTTTACCCTGTCGGCGTATAATGCCGTGGACGATTTCAAGACCATTGTGCATATATCGTATATGTGTGTACCTACTTGGCCTACACCCTCGGTCGTGGATTGTTAGTCTCGCGAGGTTGTCGCCGTTCGGCTTGTCTTGTCCAATAAGTCAAAGAACTTTCGGGTTAAAATGGGCGACCGCTGTGTTGACGGTCGCCCCGTCATCCTGCAATCTAAGTTGCCTTAAGTACTAACCCATGTACTTTCGTAGGGCGCTTTCGGCGAAACGTAGCCTTTTCCCTACTTTTGTGTGTGGGATGCCATCTACTTTGTGGTAGAGTGTGCCGAGGGGCATTCCCAATAGTTCGGCGGCTTCCTTCGCGTTTAAATAGCGTTCTGGGACAGCCTTTTCTTTCTTCATTAGCGAGAATAGTTCCTCGGCTATCATTCTCGCGTCTTTTCTTGTGAGTGGCATTACTCCTCCAACTTATCTATTGGAACACCGCTCAACATACCGAGCGATATGGCTAAGTTGAACACAGACACCACTATTAGTGGCATGCTGTCTGAGGTGGCCACGATTAGGGCTAGCGCAAAGCTAATAGCGAAGTACAGCACTCGCAATTGCTGCCCTAACGTAAGGGACTTTATCCACGCCCACTCTTTGCCGTAGATGGCTTTTAGCATCTCTTTCATGTCCTGATGCATTTAGGGGGTTTAACATAAGTGGTGTATGCCTTGTATAGGTTGCACCACCGCCCATTAATCGCGTTAATCGCGTTAGGGCAATTGTCACACTCTGGGTGGGCTGATGGTCTTTGTTTTGCCATCATTCAATCCTCGTTAGGATATAATGCCCATTCTCTCTATCGGTCCGCGCTGTGAACTTTCGCCCTAGCTCAACACTTAGTTGGTAGCTGTTGGCATGTACGCTTGCGCGCTGTGCCAGTGGCCATGCTTCAGAGTGGCCGACTTCGAGAAGTCTTAGTACGGGGCGGATACTTTTTTTGCCCCGCGTATTCTTTCTATCTCGCATAAATTTTGTAAATTTGCTACGTGAAAGAATGAATGAATGAATTAACAAGTGCAAAGATACGCAAAACGAATATACCATGCAAGCAATTTGCGAATAAAATTCATTGATTTAACCTATATTAACATGCAATATGGAAAAGAAAGATATGCTAGAGCGGTTAATAACCCACTTTTGCAATGGGAATAAAGCTAAGTTCTCATTATTGTTAGGTGTTAGACCTCAGACAATTAACACGTGGATAGGGCGGAATACCTTTGATGCAGAGCTTATATATTCAAAATGCGAAATTGTTTCAGGAGATTGGCTCTTGAATGGAGGACAAGGTGATATGCTCCGTTCAAGCGTAGATAACTCTATCTTATTAAATGCCGCCTATGGTGGCCATATAAGTGGCAATACTACGCTAGGTTCAGGCGCAATAAAACCGACCATCAACAATTACGGTGAGACTTGCGCCAATGGCGAACCGTCCCCGATTGTAGCCACGTTAACGGAGAGTATCGCCACACTAACGCGCGAACTTGAAACAAGCCAAGAGCAGAAAAGCAGGCTAATAGGAATAATCGAACAATTAACAAACAAATAAATTATGAGAAAGGCAATACTCTTGATGTGTGTTTTTGTCACATTCCCTTTGGTTGGGTTAGCGCAGTCTGTTTTAGGCATTGAGTTTGGCAGTTCCTATCAGCAGACCAAGAAGGCTTTGGAGGACAGATATGGCGAGCACAATGTTAGTGAAAAGGAAAGCGCCCTTTATGTTTTTGACCTACAGATGGGCAATTATTATTTTAACGTTGCGAGGTTTGAGTTTCAACGTGATGCAAATGGAACATATTTTAATTATGCACATTTCGAAAGGAGGTTTTCTGTAAATGACATTGAGACCGCAAAAACAGAAAGAGACTATTTGTTTGGCCTGATAAAAGAAAAATATAAAGACGAGAACGCCTCTTACATTAATGACCAAGGATTTAAGTGCTATTGGTTTGGACATAACCCAAAATCAATAGCCCCATTAGGGGTGGTATATTTAGAGAAGGAGAAGAGTAGAGGTGGACAGACTTATTTATTTCTTACATTGGAATACGGCCCAATATACTACATCCCCAAATCGTCAGATTTTTAAAGCTTACGAATATGAGAAAAACGTTGTTACCCCTATTGTTGTCATGTGCGATAATAACGCCCACGGAAAGCAAACAAACAGAAAAGTCCGTATATGTGTGTACGGGCGAGAAATCCGTTGCCTACCACGCCACGAAGAATTGCCGTGGACTTAATCGCTGTGGCGGTGACATTAAGGCCGTCACCCTGTCGCAAGCTAAGGAGATGGGCAGACGCGCATGTAGGATATGTAAGCCCTAGCGTTCTACTAATATTCTACCATATTGCACAATGTATTTCATAAGTAGTGGTATATCAGCGCAGAATGCAAGGCAATAAGCGTTCCAACGGAATCACAAGAAGAGGATGCCATTTGTGGTGTCCTCTTTTTTGTTTTGTAGCTATGGGCAACGCCTGTTGGGCGCTTCTTACTTCTATTTTGCGTGGTGCAGCGTGGTGAGTAATGTTGTGGCTAGTCCAAGAGGTGCTGACACATACCTTAGTTTGAAATGAGCCGATAGCCTTTTATCTTTAGTTTCGTGTTTAAGTATTTGCTTTGTGCAATGGCTTTCTCGCATATTATTTGTACTTTTGCGAAGACAACATGTTGTGTTTGTCTTTCCCTTGTAACGCTAGGAGGGGCAAAGAGTGCGATGTGGACCCATACCAATGGTTTCTTTTGGAACGTTGCGGGCATCGCTCACTTCTGTTGTTAAGGCTTATCGGTCTTTAATGCGTTTTGCAAAAACGAGTTTTATTGGCTGCCGAAAATTTAAGAACATGACAAAAGATAACAAACAATACACCACGGGCATGCAAATTATTCAGGGCAATTTCACCAAACGACTGAAATTGCCTATTGCCGAAGGCTTAAAAGCGGGGTTTCCTTCGCCTGCCGATGGCTATATGCACGAAACACTCGACTTTAATCACGACCTTATACGCAATCCCGAAGCCACTTTTTATGGCAAAGTGGCTGGCGACTCGATGGTTGAGGCTGGCATATGCAGTGGCGACATCGCCGTTATAGACAGGTCTATCGAGCCACGTCATGGCGATGTTGTGGTGGGATATATCAACGAAGAATTTACCATTAAGTACCTAGATCTTAGCCATCGTGATGAGGGATATATCGAATTGCGACCTGCTAATCCCAATTTTCAACCCATAAGGATTGATGAAAACGATGCTTTTGAGGTGTGGGGCGTGGTGGTATGGACTATAAAAAACTGGAGAAGGTATTGACTGATGTACGGAATAGTGGATTGCGACAATTGTTATGTGTCATGCGAACGCGTGTTTAGACCCGACTTAAAGGGTAAACCTGTGGTTGTGCTAAGCAACAACGATGGGTGTGTGGTGGCGCGTTCTACTGAAGCCAAGCTTATGGGTATCAAGAATGGCACGCCTTACTATCAGTTGGCCGAACTGTTTCCGCATCACAACATCGCTGTTTTCTCGTCTAACTACGAACTCTATGGCGAACTTACGGGGCGCGTGGTTGAGATTATTAAGCAAGAAGCACCAGCCTATTTTCGTTATAGCATTGACGAATGTTTTGTTTATTTCAATGGAGTGGAACAAATAAACCTGAAAGAGTGGGGCGAAAGTTTGCATCGACGAGTTGTGCGAAGCGTGGGTATGCCTATCAGTGTGGGCATAGCACCCAATAAAACGTTGGCTAAAATGGCCAGCCACTTTGCTAAAAAACATGCAGGCTATCGCCATTGCTGCCTGATAGACAGTGATGAAAAACGCATCAAGGCTCTAAAACTTTATCCCGTCGACGAGGTGTGGGGCATTGGTAGACGTTATTCGTCGCGGTTACAGGCTGCTGGAGTGCAGTCGGCTTTCGACTTTTCCGAACGCCAATTATCCTGGGTGAGAGCCACATTTAATAACATTGTGATAGAAAGAACATGGCGCGAACTGAATGGAGAAGACTGTGTGCCCAACGAAGAACTGGCCAAAAAGAAGTCGATTTGTGTGAGTCGCTCTTTCAATGGCATGATTACCAATATCGACGACCTGCGTACGCATGTCTCTAATTATGCTGCTCGCTGTGCCGAAAAATTACGACAGCAGCGCACCGTTGCCGCTGTTGTTGGCGTTTTCTTGCATACCAACGCCTTTCGCGAAGACTTGCCGCAATATTGGAACTTTCAAGAAACGCGGCTACTTACACCCACCAGTAGCACCATTGCTATTGTGAAGGCTGCCAACGAGGTGCTGCAAAAACTGTTTTTGCAGGGCTTTCATTATAAAAAAGCGGGAGTTATCGTGATGGGAATTGGTGCAGACAGTCCTATTCAGCCAGACCTCTTCGGCCTAAATGCCGAACAGATTGATAAACTGAAACGGCTGGATGCTGTTGTCGACCAGCTTAATAAGGTGAATGGCACAGAAACAGTTGTGCTTGGGAGTCAGCAATATACGGCTAAAGATGGTAAAGGTAAGGCCAATGTGTTTGCCAATGCTATAAAACACGACTTTAAAAGCAAAAATCCTACAACGCGGTGGAGCGATATTATTGTGCTGAAATGAGCTGCTTGCGCTTGTGAGGGCCTGGCTTTTGCGTGTTGTTTTCATCGCAGCAAGTGCTTCGTTGTTGGCAAAAGTTTTTTTGTGTGTGGCTAGTGTGAGGGCTAATTCTTAAATATGGTAATAAAACTTTACAAATACACCCCTTCTTGAACACCCCTTTTAGGTCTTTTTGAGGGCTAAAACCTATAAAAGGCAGGTCTTCTTTCTTATTTTTGATGTATCGTAATTGTGTTTTATTCCACTTTTTGAGTCATTTTGCGATATTTTGCCTCGCTATTTTTAAAAAATCCGCTTCTTTTTTACTTCCGAAAAAGCCTACAATTGTGTGTTATTTGATGCTTTTTGTCTATAAAAAGGTGCGCATTTGTTTTGCAAAAACCATGTTTTTACCTTGCGTTTAGCAGCAAATAGCATTGCGTTTTGTAGCATTTAGCACTGCTAACTCATGCATATTGCAGACCTAAATGCAGCAAATAGCGAATAAAAGTGGTAAATAACGCAGAATATATGTCCAATTTCGGTTAAATTGTTGCTTAGAACTAAAATGATAAAATATTTTAGACGTAAATGCGCTTTGTTGTTTGCGATGGAGCTAAAAATGAGTAAAAAATGGGGTTTTAACGTTGTTTTTATTCTAGTTAGCTGATTTTCATAGTGTTATAAACTCGCGAAATACGCGTGTTTTTCGAGTCGTTGTCTGCTTGGAGCATAAAATAGGCCTCTATAGTGTTAAAATTGGATGAAAAATATTTACAAAAACATTATCGTTTCATCTCCTTTGAGTACGCGTCTACATGGCTTTTAAGGGGCGATGATGTGTTTTGTGAGGTGAGGTGTAAGTGGGGTAGGTGTTTGCCACCTTATTTGTAGGCTTGTTTAAGGGGGTAGATTGTAAGTAGTTTGTTTACACCATGCGTGTTCGCTAGCCGATTTTGAAGGTTGAAAAATGGGTTTGTTATAAAAGCAACATAGCAGTTAGATGGTTAAAGGATAGGACTTGGAGCGAAAGTTTTCTGCTAAGCCTTTAACCGTCTAGCTGCTATGTGGTTGTTTTGCATCTTAAACCTCAATTGGTTGTTAGATGGCTTATCTCATATTTTACATTGTTTTCATTGCTTCCAGTTCATCTCTTGTTTGTTTTTTGGCATCTTGTCTGCCGTTTTTCTTTGGTGTAGTGCCCTACACCTTCAAGAATAAGGTTGGCAATGTGCTCAATAATACACAAGATCAAAACGACTCTAACGACTGATTTGGGTTGGATAGTCTCTCTTGTGAGATGATGATGAATTGGCAACCCTTGGTTTATGGCTATTGTCTCAATAATAACGAATGATAATCGTAGAAGAACATTTGTCAAACAGGTGTTTGCACACGCAAAACAGTGCCTTCAAAACTACATGAAGAAGCTTGGACTGTGTAGTTTTGAGCCGAGAATGGCTATTGTTGTAGAGGGTGTGGCGCTTAGCGTTGCTTACGCAGAGTGGGCAAAAGTGCCCTCAATTGCTTCAAGTAGTTAAGCATTTGTGCCTTAGCTTGCGCATCTTTTTCGGTTTTGCAAGCAGTGGTTAGGTCGTTAAGAAACGGCAGGTAGTCGGTTTCGGCAATAAATTGGGCAGCGCGCACACGCACCAATGCACTGCTATCAAAGAGCAAACCTTGCACCCAGCGCTTAGCTTCCCACGAGCGACAAGCCTGCAGCCAGTCTAGTGCTGCAACCTTTTCTTTGGGCGAACCATAAAGAAGCGTGTAATAGTATTCGCGTTCTTTCTTTAAGTCGGCCTTGGTCATGAGTATTTCTTTGTTATAAATCTGCGGTCTAACCACCTTTTCCGAATAAGCAACGATAGGCATATTCAGAGTCCATCTCACCATTCTGGGTATCATCCACATCATTCCTGGGGTGGCCTCGGGGTGGGCAATGCTACTAAATACTCTACCTTTACCCAGTGTGTTGGCAATAAAGAAAGGTCGGTTGTTGGTCATATTGGCAGGCGCATCGCCCTCTTCGTGCACATCGGTTTCCATCATTGCCATGGTAATGTAGTTAAGAGGCACGCTATCACTCTTCACCAAGACCGGTCCTTCGTAGTACATCACATACGATTTATCTCTATTGGCAATTTCGGGAAACAGCTTTTTACCCTCGTTGGTTAGCGAAAGGGCCGATATGCCATGCCCACGGTTGTCGTGTTCGATGTCTATAGCTTTCGCGCCATTAATACGCAAGCACGCATATTTGGGGGTGTCGCTAAAGAGATAGGCTCCGGCACAGATGCCCACAGCACCCTTTCCCAAGCGCACAAAGGCCTTAATGCGGTTGATATTTTCTTCGCCAAGGTTCATATATTGCGTAGTTCCTCCTCCGCCAGGGATGATTATGGCGTCTAGTTGGTTTAAAACCCCATTGGCAATGTCGCTAGTGGTGAAGGTTCGTACGGTCATGTCGGGGTCAAGTTGCACAGCGGCAACCGCCTCCCAGATACAAGTTTGTGCGCCACCGTGCCCATTAAACACGCCAACTCTAACCTTATTAACTCTCTCTGTGCACCAAGCGCCAAGCGATATGAGGCACATGCAGGATGTGAGAATAAATTTTTGTAGCATCGTAATGTATGTTAGTTAATATTTTTGATAGCAATATTCATCCAAGGCATGGGTATATCATGCAAGTGGCAAATATACAATTATTCCTTCAAACTTACAATTGATTGTGCGTGCTTTAAGTTATTTTTAGGTTGGACGCGTGCAAGTGTGGGGCCTAATGTATGTAAAACAACATGTTTGTAAGGCTTTTTGGGGTATTTTAGCGCTATTTGTTTTACCAAATGAGAAAAAAGTATTAACTTAGCACCTTGTAAATCGTGCATAAAAGGCCTTAAATCGAAAGGAAATGGCCTCAGAACGAATATTCAATAAAATCACAATAGATTAGATGGACGAAAATCAAACAATCGATCAAGACAGGATAATCAAGATCAATATCGAAGAAGAAATGAAGTCTTCGTACATTGATTATAGTATGTCGGTTATTGTTGCGCGCGCGCTTCCTGATGTGCGCGACGGGTTTAAACCCGTTCATAGGCGCATTTTGTACGGAATGCTGGGGTTGGGAAACACCAGCGATAAGCCTTATAAGAAATGTGCGCGCGTGGTGGGCGATGTTTTGGGTAAGTATCACCCACATGGCGACTCATCGGTGTATGGTGCTTTGGTGCGTCTTGCACAGGATTGGAACATGCGTTACACACTGGTAGACGGGCAAGGAAACTTCGGAAGCGTCGACGGAGACTCGGCTGCGGCCATGCGTTACACCGAATGTAGACTCTCGAAGCTGGGCGAACGCATCATGGACGACCTGGATAAGGAGACTGTTGACATGGCTGAAAACTTTGATGCCACGCTGCAAGAGCCTCAGGTTATGCCTACCAAGATACCCAACTTGCTGGTAAATGGTGGTAATGGTATCGCTGTGGGTATGGCTACCAATATGCCAACGCACAACTTGGCCGAGGTGCTTGATGGTTGCTGTGCTTACATCGACAATCCTGATATTGACACCGAGGGCCTAATGCAATATATCAAGGCGCCCGACTTCCCCACAGGGGCTTATATTTATGGCTTGCAGGGTGTGAAAGATGCCTACGAAACAGGTCGCGGACGTATTGTGCTGCGCGCTAAAGCCGAGATTGAAAGCGATGAAAGCCATGATAAGATTGTGGTTACAGAAATACCCTACGGCGTAAACAAGGCTCAACTCATTGAAAATATTGCCGACCTGGTGAAAGAAGGGCGATTGGAGGGTATCTCTAATGCCAATGATGAGTCGGGACGACAAGGTATGCGTATTGTGGTAGACGTGAAACGCGATGCCAACGCCAATGTGGTGCTTAATAAATTGTTTAAGATGACGCAGCTGCAAAGCTCGTTCTCGGTAAACAATATTGCGCTTGTAAAGGGGCGTCCACGCTTGCTCACGCTCAAAGAGTGTGTGAAATACTTTGTGGAACATCGTCATGATGTAACTATTCGTCGTACTAAATACGATTTGAAGAAGGCGCAAGAGCGTGCACACATTCTGGAAGGATTGATTATTGCTTGTGACAATATCGACGAGGTGGTGCAAATCATTCGTAAAAGCGAAACACCATCGGCTGCACAACGCAACTTGGAGAAGCGTTTTGAATTAGACGAGCTGCAAAGTAAGGCTATTGTAGATATGCGCTTATCGCAACTCACGGGTCTGCGCATCGAACAGTTGCATGCTGAATATAAAGAATTGGAAGAACTTATTGCTAGATTGCAACTTATTTTGGACGACCCAGAAGAATGTAAGCGCGTAATGAAGCAGGAATTGGAAGAGGTTAAGGATAAGTTTGGCGACGAAAGACGCACAGAAATTATTCCCGATGAGCATGAGTTTAATGCCGAAGACTTCTATCCCAACGACCCTGTGGTTATCACGGTTAGTCATTTGGGCTATATCAAGCGCACACCGCTATCCGAGTTTCACGAGCAAGCTCGCGGTGGAGTGGGTAGTAAAGGGGCCAATACACGCGATAAAGACTTTACGGAATATATCTATCCGGCCACGATGCACCAAACAATGCTCTTCTTCACGAAGAAAGGACGTTGCTATTGGTTGAAGTGTTACGAAATTCCTGAAGGAGAAAAAACTTCTAAGGGACGCGCAATACAAAACCTATTGAACATTGATGCCGACGACTCTGTAAATGCTTTCCTGCGTGTGAAGGGTCTTAACGATGACGAATTCATCAAAAACCACTTCATTGTGTTTGCTACGAAGAACGGAACGGTGAAGAAAACAAGTCTTGAGGCTTACTCTCGTCCACGGGCTAACGGTGTAAACGCTATCACTATTGCCGAAGGCGACGAGGTGGTTGATGTGCGTCTAACTAATGGTAAGAACTATCTGATTATGGCTAACCGCAACGGACGTGCTGTTTACTTCGACGAAAACACAGTTCGAACCATGGGTAGAACGGCGACAGGTGTGCGCGGTATGCGTCTGGATGGTGGAGATGATGCTGTGGTTGGTATGATTGTGGTGAACAATCCCGAAACAGAAACGGTGATGGTGGTTAGTGAAACGGGATACGGAAAACGCTCGTTCGTGGCCGACTACCGACAGACTAACCGCGGTGGAAAAGGTGTGAAAACACTTAATATCACCGATAAGACGGGTAAGTTGGTGGCTATTAAGAATGTTACCGACGACAACGACCTCATGATTATCAATAAGAGCGGCATCACTATTAGGTTGGCAGTGGCTAGCTTCCGCGTAATGGGTAGAGCTACTCAGGGCGTTCGCCTAATCAACTTGAGCAAGAAAAACGATGTTATTGCTAGTGTTTGTAAGGTGAAAACTTCTGAAAAGGAAGACGATCTGAACGAAAATGATGAGGAAAATGAGGCAGAAGCACATTTGACTAATGCCGAACAGGGAACGGATAGCTTAAACAATGAGGCTCTAGACAATGGCAATGATGCCAACGAAGAGACTGAAGAAGTTAACGCTACCGAATAAATAATAAGGCAGAAGCTGGCGAACGTATGCAATAATGCGCTCGCTGGCACTGCCAATACAGAGATAGACTATCGTTAAATCTTAAAAAATTACAGTTATGAGAAAAATGATGATGTTCGCCCTGATGCTTGCTGCATCGCCTGTGGCGTTCGCCCAAGATGCCGTTAAGGAGGTGTTGAAGGCTAAAACCTATGCTGATGCGCAAGCATTGGTGAAAAGCAATCTCGCTAGCATGAGCGATGCCGACAAGGCAAAGGCTTATAATAAGCTGGTTGACCTCTCGTTTGAGAAGATAAGCAAAGAACAAAGCGTTATCACAGCCAATCAAATGGCTGAGCAATTTAAACAAGGTAAGGTTCAACCTTACGACACTTTAGGCTTCTACAACGCTCTTGCAGATGCGCTTACCAATGCTGTTGAATGCGAAAAGTACGACCAAATGCCCAACGAAAAGGGTAAGGTGAAACCTAAGTTCCACAGTGCTAACCAAAACCGCTTGTATAACTTGCGCGTGTATTTGGTGAATGCAGGACAAGAGGCTGCACAGAAAAACAACAGCGCTGGCGTGCTGAAATACTGGGGATTGTACTCTACTACAGCCGATACACCGCTCTTTGCTGATGTGGCTAATAAGCAACCCGACCAATATGTGAGCCAAGTGGCTGGATTTGCTGCACGCTATGCCATCCAAGATAAGGATTTCGCTGCTGCAGATAAGTATATTGACGTGTCTTTGAAGCATGCTGCTGCTAACTCTGACGATTATAAAGACGCGCTGAGCTTGAAGTTTTACGTTGCTCAACAGCAACTGAAAACGAAAGAAGACTCGTTGGCGTATATCAATAAGCTGAAGGAATTCTATGCCAAAGATACTTCTAACGACATGATTATGGGAACGTTGGCCAGCATGTATGGCAACATGAACATGAAAGATGAGTTGAAGTCGCTTGTTAATTCTCGTCTAGCTGCCGACCCCAATAGCGCAATGGCATGGACACTTAAAGGTCAAGCCGAAATGAATGCTAACCAATGGGATGAGGCTATCGCTTCGTTTAAGAAGGTGCTTCCCATTGATGCTAAAAACGTTGTAGTGCTTACTTATCTGGGTTTCTGCATCAACTCTAAGGCTGCTGCCATCAATGGCGATGTTCCTGCTCAGAAAGCGCTTTACAAAGAGTCGATGGGCTATTTGGAACAAGCTAAAGAATTGGACCCCAATCGCGAGAAAGCTAATTGGAGCTATCCACTCTACCAGTGCTATTATGTAAACTATGGCGCTGCCGACCAACGCACGAAAGACCTCGAATCGTTACTCAATAAGTAATAAAAGTAGTATGAATAAGCACAGAACCATAGCCGTGGGGCTCTGGTTCTGTGCTTTGCATTTGTTTTTTCATACTTCTTAAACCATCGCTCGCATTATTAGGGTGTGGCGAATATTAGTTGCCTAGTATTAAGAAGGCGTAAAATAGATTTATCTGAATGAACAGATTTTACTTTATATTGTTATTATCAGTGATAACCACGGCAGCTTCTGCTTCTATTAAAAAGGAGCTGCAGCAGGTGAAAACATCCCTAAAAACGGGAAAAGAGTTAGATAAAGCAGAACGCATCATGAATGATGTGTTGGCTAAACCTGATAATCGGAAAGACGTTAAAACATGGTTGTTGCTTTTCGATGTGATAAAAAAGAAGTACGAACAAGGCAACGAAAGATTGTATTTGCAGCAAACTGCCGACACCGTAACCATGTATAACCTCACCAAGAAGATGTGTCTAACGCTAGAAAGCATCGACTCGGTAGAGCGTGTGAACGCTAATGGCAACGAAAACAAAATTAAATATCGTAAGAAACATGCCGAAGAACTGTTCACATATAAGCCTAACCTCTTCTTTGGTGGTACTTATTTTATGAGCAAAAAGATGTACGATAAGGCTTTTGAGTTCTTCTCGCTGTACATCGATTGTGCTCAAACCCCCATCTTTACGGGTTACAACATCCTCAATACCGACTCACAACTGCCACGCGCAGCTTTCTATTCGGTGTATTGCGGATATAAATTACGCAAGCCAGAACTGGCTTTGCGCTATCTTCCTTTGGCTGAAAAAGATAAGGAACGCCACGAATACCTATTGCAATATCTAGCAGATGTGTATCTGTTACAGAACGATTTGGAGAGGTATATGGCCGTGCTGAAACAGGGATTTCAGGATTATCCCACACAAACTTATTTCTACACGCATCTGATTGAATATTATTCGAAAGACAATAATTGGACTTCGGCCAACACTTACGTCGACCAAGCTCTTGCGGCCATGCCCGAACATCTGTGGTTGCGTGTGGCAAAGTCTACCATTCTTTTAAACCTTGGCCAATACGATGACTGCATTGCATTGTGTGATAGCATTATTGCTAAAAACAAAGAGGTACCCGAAGTGTACTTAAATGCTGGTTTGGCTTATTTCAATAGAGCCGTTGAACAAGAGAAAACGGCACGTACATCGCGCGACTTAAAGAAAAAGGTGGCAGCTAGCTATCGCAGTGCGCTGCCTTATATGGAACAATACCGCCGACTTGCACCCAAAGACGAGAGTCGTTGGTTGTTGCCACTCTACAATATTTACCTTAACTTGAATATGGGTAAAGAGTTTGAAGAGATGGATAGGCTGATGAAAGCAACGAAATAGAATTAGGCAAGTTGATGAGTTTATGAGTTTCTGAGTTGGTAAGTTTGTGAGTTGCTTGGGTAGATGGCAATTAACTCACGCAGTTATTTACTTTCAAAGTAGAAAAAACTTTTAAACTTATACACACTCCAATTGACGACTTTATATATTCATAAACTTCCCAACTCAATAACTCACAAGCTCTCAAACTCATAAACTTCCCAACTCATAAACTCATAAACTCATAAACTTCCCAACTCATAAACTCATAAACTCATAAACTTCCCAACTCATAAACTCATAAACTTATAAACTTCCCAACCCATAGACTCATAACAATGAATAAGATAGACTTGGCGAAAGCCTTCCAAAAACTGGGCGTTGAAAGCCTTAACGAAATGCAAATGGCCACGGCCGATGCCATGAAAGATGGCAAAGGTGATGTGGTGGTGCTCTCGCCCACAGGTACCGGTAAGACGCTTGCTTATCTTTTACCACTGGCAGAAATGATTAATCCCCACAACGACAACGTGCAGGCTGTGGTAATTGTGCCTGGACGCGAACTGGCGTTGCAGTCGCAGCAGGTGTTGGCTGATGTGGGAGCGGTGCGAGGCAAGGCTTGTTATGGCGGACGCACGGCAATGGAAGAGCATAGAACTTTGAAACAGCTTCGCCCGCAAGTGGTGTTTGCCACTCCTGGACGATTAAACGACCACCTGGCAAAAGGTAATATCTTGGCCGATGATGTGCGTTTGCTCGTTATCGACGAGTTTGACAAGTGCTTAGACATGGGGTTTGAAAACGAAATGCGCACCGCATTGGCCGCACTTCCACGTGTGCAACGACGCGTTTTGTTGTCGGCCACCAACTCACCTCGCATTCCTTTGTTTGTACAGAGCACCAAACTTACGTGCATAGACTTTGTTGATGAGGCCGAAAAAGTGAAACAGCGCATTGCTGTTTATGAAGTTAAAAGCGACTCCAAAGATAAACTTGAGGCCCTGTATCGGCTCTTGATGGCGTTTAATGGCGACAGTACCATTGTTTTTCTCAATCATCGCGAAAGTGTAGAGCGTACCAATATGTTCTTGATGGAGAAGGGATTTGTTACCAGTTTGTTTCATGGCGGACTAGAACAGGATGCTCGTGAAGCTGCGCTTTATCGTTTTTCTAATGGTAGCGCCAATGTTTTGGTGTGCACCGACTTAGCTTCGCGCGGTTTGGATATCGATGATGTGCGCCACGTTGTGCATTATCATCTTCCCGAAACTCCTGATGCTTACACTCATCGTATTGGTAGAACAGCACGCTGGGACAAACGTGGAAATGGGTATTTTATCCTTTCTTCGGACGAACAAATTCCCGAATACGTTGATACAGAGGTGCAACCTTTCGCCTTAACCGATGCAGTTGGTATGCCCCAAATGCCTCGAATGGCCACCTTATATATAGGGAAGGGTAAGAAAGACAAGATTAGTAAGGGCGATATTTTGGGCTTTCTCTGCAAAAAAGGACATCTCAACAACGATGATATTGGACGTATCGACGTGAAAGAACGTTATGCCTACGTGGCTGTTAGTAGAAATAAAGTAAAACGTTTGTTGGCCGATGTGGCTGGCGAAAAGATAAAGGGCGTGAAAACTATTGTTGAAGAAGTGAAATAAGCGCACCTAGGGTAATAGTGATTTTACGACTATGCCTTAACCCCTATAATAAAACGGTGGAACTATCGCTTATGATAGTTCCACCGTTTTGTTTGGTTTCATTGCTCAAATGCGCCTATGCTGGTCTCTAAAACACAGAAGAAGCGGCGCAATAGCTTAACATGTGAGTCCAAAGGCGAAAGAATGAGCCTTTATTTCACCGTTTCTTTCTTGTTAGCAATCCATGCCATGATGCCTCCTTCAAGGTTTATCACCTTAAAACCTTTGCTTGTAAGCTGATTTGCAGCATTGGCGCTGCGTTTTCCACTGCGACAATACACTGCCACAGTTCTGTCTTTTTTCAGCTTACTTTCAGCATCGGCCAAGAAGTTAGCACTGAAAACGTCTACCTGAATAGCCCCTTTAATGTGGCCTTCGGCAAACTCTTCGCTGGTTCGAACGTCTAATATTTGCACAGAGTCGTTCTTAATGGCCTTTTCAAAGCCATTAACGTCTACGTTGGTGAACGTGCTTTGGGCGCACGCACCGAGTAAAATACTCCAGATGGACATAATAATAAGTGCTATTTTTTTAATACCTGATGGTGTTGTTGATATCTTCTGCCTGTTCATTTTCAAGTCTTTTTATGTTTGGGCTTGGTGTTTGTTGACCAAAGTGCATGGAGTAGGGGATGTTGGTTAGCAAATCTCCGCGTTATCAGTTCCTATTGGTCTGGTTACAAACAACTCAAGTCGTGTTTTAATATTGTATGCCAGTGTTTATGTTTTGGATTTACAATGTTCTCTCAATGTTCAAAGCATAGGCCTAAAGCCAAAAGAACGTTTATTTAAAAAGCTTTTCCAGTTCTTTCTCTAGTTTTGTTGATAGCACAGTGCCCATAACCACCTTGCCTTGCGGGTCTACAAGCACCATTGAAGGAATCCATTTAACGCCATAAGCTTTAGAGATATTTGCTTCGCGCATTTTTTTTAGTTCGCTAACATGGGCATATTTCATGCCGTATTTCTCGATGGCAGCTTTCCATTGAGCTACATCTGTATCGAACGACACGCCCACAAAGGCCACCCCTTTATCCTTATACTTGTTGTACATGGCAACAATGTTGGGCGCATCTTTACGGCAATCAGGACACCACGAAGCCCAAAAGTCCAGCACCACATATTTGCCTTTAAACTGGCTTAAGCTCACTTTCTTTCCATCGGGCGAGTTAAGTTCAAAGTCGGGAGCCTTTGTTCCGGGCTTTACTAGTTCGGTTGCGTATTGCGCATCATAGTCCACTTCTGTTGTTTGTTGTGCCTTTGCTGTGTAGCTCCACATCGAGAAGGCAGCCAATAGGGCCATTGTAGCCCTGCGTATATACTTCATATTCATATTGATAGTGTTTTATTTGTATGTTGCTTTGTATGCAAAAGTAATCTTTTTCCTCGTTATTAACGCATGTCGTTAGCATTTTTTTGTGTTTCTCACGGATTTCTTTGTCTTAATTCTTTAATATTTCGGTGCGTTTGGCATGTAAACGGGCCTCTGTTTACTGCAGATTATCAACTTGTTTGTTGTGTAAAGGTGCTTTAAGCGTTAGTTATACATTTTGCACTTTTCTTAAGCAGCACACCTTTACGTTCTCGAAAGTACAAATTTTGGTTGTTAAAAGCTTCCCCCAAAGCACCACGTTCACCAAACAAAATTGATAAAAAATGTTGCAAATAGTGTAACAACACAATAAAAAGACGTATCTTTGCACCAACGATTGAATTTAAAACATAGTTAGAGATTTATGAAGAAAATGAAATTGATGACACTCTTGATGTGTCTTTCATTGGTGTTTGGCTGCCAAACAAAGCAAGGAACAGGCACGCTTATCGGTACTGGTGGCGGAGCACTCTTAGGAGCAGTAATTGGAAAAGTAGCTGGTAACACAGTTGTTGGTTCTGTTGTGGGCGCCACTGTTGGTGCTGCAGCTGGGTCAATGATTGGAAAGCACATGGATAAGGTGGCTAAACGCACCGCAGAACAAGTGAAGAACGCTAAAGTTGAAGAAGTAACCGACGCCAACGGATTGAAAGCCGTTAAGGTAACTTTCGATTCGGGCATCCTATTTGCAACCAACAAGTCAACGCTTAACAAAACTTCTAAAAGCGAATTGGCCAAGTTCTCACAGGTACTTAAAGAGAATGGCGACTGCCATGTTGATATCTACGGCCACACCGACAATACAGGTAACGACGGTATCAATATCCCTTTGAGCAACAGCCGTGCACAAAGCGTGGTTAACTACCTTACTTCTTGTGGCGTTCCCTACAGTCAATTCCAAAAGGTTGAAGGCAAGGGAAGCTCTGATCCTGTGGCTAGCAATGCCACTGCTGCTGGTAGACAGCAAAACCGTCGCGTAGAAGTTTATCTCTATGCAAGCAAGGCAATGGTAGACGCTGCAAACAACGGAACATTGAAATAAGGCTTGTGCCAATGGCATAATTGCCAAAAAGGCACGAAAGAGAAGCTGCATTGACCAATATTTAATGGGAGATGATGTCTTTTCTTTCGTGCCTTTCCACGTTAATAAAGGGGCATCATCTCCCAATGGGTTTGGCCACGCAGATGCATTGCTTCTTTGGTGTGCCTCATTTCCTGTTAGGCTGCTTTTAAACAATATCTCCTGCATCTATTTAGATTTTATTCTGAACTATCGCTCTTGGGGATTTGAAGGCCGATTGGTATTTTACTCGTGGAAAAAAGAGCCTATGTTTCTAAAAAGAAGAACAGCTGCGCCGATGCTTAAGGTATAAACTTGGCTTTGATATGTGGCGTTGAGGTTATAGAAAAGTTTTATATGGAAGCTTATGAAGAAGATAATATTTAAGCTGTTGAGGTGGACTGCCGCCTTATTTTTCAGTTCTACCATCCTTGCGGTGGTGGTTTTGCGCTTTGTACCCGTGTTTTTCACGCCTCTGATGTTTATTCGTTGTGGCGAACAATTGGCAGATGGAAAAAGTCTTACCATGCATCACCATTGGGTTTCGTTGGATAAAATCTCTCCTCATTTGCCTGTAGCGGTGATGGCGAGCGAAGATCAGCGGTTCTTATTGCACCACGGGTTTGATTTTGACGCCATACAGAAAGCTGCCAAACGCAATATGCAAGGCGGAAAGAAGCTTGGTGCCAGCACCATTAGTCAGCAAACAGCTAAGAATGTGTTTCTTTGGCCAGGCCGTTCGTGGATAAGAAAAGGGTTCGAAATGTATTTCACGGCTCTTATTGAGCTAATGTGGAGCAAGCAACGTATCATGGAGGTGTATCTCAATTCTATCGAAATGGGCGACGGTATCTATGGGGCAGACGCCGTTGCCGAATACAATTTCGGAACTACGGCAAATAATTTGACTCGTGCGCAATGTGCTCTTGTGGCTGCAACCTTGCCCAATCCCAGAAAGTTCAGCTCAAAATACCCCTCTCCTTATATGCGTAAACGGCAAAATCAGATAATGCTGAATATGCGTTTTATGCCTTCGTTCCCCAAAGAAGGAGAAGACTATAACCCAAATACGGCCAGTGGCGGCGTTTATAGAAAAAAGAAATAAATGGGGATAACATACCCCTTAAGTACACTTGAAGATGGAAAAATTGCTTGAAAAACTAAACGAAAGTCAGCGCGAGGCTGTGGTTTATACCGATGGACCACAGCTAGTTATTGCTGGTGCTGGTTCGGGTAAGACCCGCGTTCTTACCTTTAAGATAGCCCATTTGTTGCAAATGGGTCTTAAACCGTGGAACATCTTGGCCCTTACCTTTACTAATAAGGCGGCCAAAGAGATGAAAACACGTATTGGCGACCTCGTTGGACACGAGCATTCAAAGCGCCTTTTTATGGGTACTTTCCACTCCATCTTCTCCCGTATTTTGCGTGCCGAGGCGCATCATATTGGCTTTTCTTCCAATTTCACCATATACGATGAAACCGACTCGCGCTCGCTTATCAAAACCATCTGCAAGGAAATGAAGCTAGACGATAAGCTGTATAAGCCTGCAATGGTGCATTCGCGCATATCAATGGCCAAAAATCATTTCATCTTGCCCGATGCCTATGCGGCTAATTCAGAACTGATGTTGAGAGATTCGCGCGAACGTTTGCCGGCTATTCACAAAGTGTATGCTGCTTATATGCAACGCTGCCGATTGGCTAATGCCATGGATTTTGATGATTTGCTGGTGCTTACCTACCGACTTTTTGCTGAACACGAGGAGGTTAGGAAGGATTATGCACAGCGTTTCCAATATGTTTTGGTTGATGAGTATCAAGACACCAACCACGTGCAACAGCTCATAGTAACGCAACTTACAAAAGAGCATCGGCACATCTGTGTGGTTGGCGACGATGCACAGAGTATTTATGGATTCAGAGGTGCCGACATCGACAATATATTAGACTTTCAACAGCAGTTCCCCGAGACACGTCTTTTTAAGCTTGAACAAAACTATCGCTCCACACAAAACATTGTGAATGCGGCTAATAGCCTTATTAGTCACAACCAAAGACAGATAAAGAAGGATGTGTTTAGCCAAAACGACGAGGGAGAAAAGCTCATCCTCAAACCTGTGTATTCGGATAAGGAGGAGGCGCTTGTGGTGTGCAACGATATCAAACGCCTAAAAAAAACCGAGGATGGCGAATATAGCGACTTTGCCATCTTGTACAGAACAAACTCGCAAAGTCGTTCGTTTGAAGAGGAATTGCGCAGACAAAGCATTCCTTACCGCATCTATGGCGGATTAAGTTTTTATCAAAGAAAGGAGATAAAAGATATTATCGCCTACTTTAGATTGGCCATGAACACCGACGACGAGGAGGCTTTTAAACGCATTGTTAACTATCCTGCACGTGGAATTGGTGATACCACTTTGGGCAAAATTACCATGGCTGCACAGAATAATGGTGTTAGCTGTTGGGACATTCTATCACAACCTACTCGCTTTCAGCTTGATGTAAACAAAGGCACATGGACCAAGTTGTTGAATTTTCGCGACTTGGTGAATGGCTTTGTGGCCCAGTTAGACAAACTTGATGCCTACGAACTGGGAATGAAAATCATTAAAGAGAGTGGCATTCAGGCCGACCTCTATGGTGCAAGCGATGCCGACAGCCTTTCTAGACAAGAAAACTTGCAGGAGTTTGTGGGCGGATTGAAAGAGTTTGTGGAGATAAGACGCGAGGAAGGAAACGAAGACGAGGTGTTTTTAAGCAATTATTTGCAAGAGGTCTCGTTGCTTTCCGACCTCGATAGTGAGGGCGACGACGAAAGTAGAGTGGTACTAATGACGGTGCATTCGGCAAAAGGGTTGGAGTTTCCAACTGTGTTTGTGGTGGGATTGGAAGAAAATATCTTCCCTAGTCCTCGTTCAACAGACTCGCCCCGACAGCTCGAAGAAGAACGCCGACTGCTTTATGTGGCCATCACGCGGGCCGAAAAGCATTGCATTTTAACGTGTGCCAAAAATCGTTTTCGCTTTGGTAGGATGGAGTTCGACACGCCTAGCCGCTTTATTCGCGATATCGACCCCTCTTTGCTCAATGTTCAAAACCCCATGGCAGACTTGTCTGCGCAAAGATTAGAACGACGTTTGCACCAAGATGATGTGTCCACTTCGCGCTATAATAGTGGTTGGGGCGAGATGGTTGACGGAGAAAAACGTTTTGGTAATCCTCGTTTTCTCAATTCAAAACCAGTTGCCAGTCAGTTTATGGCCGACCCAATACCCAACCCTGCTCGCCCACGACAGCCCGAAAAGGCCATCGACCCCTTGTCGGATAGTTTTAAACGCAGGCTTGCTGCCAGTGGGGCTAATCTTAAAAAGGTGTCGCAGGTTATTAATCATTCCTCGAGAACTGCTTCTCCTGCCGAAGTGATGCACGATAACAGCGGTAAAGCCCTTGTCGAAGGTTGTGTTATCGAACACGAAAGGTTTGGTGTTGGCACTATTGAATCCTTGGAAGATGTGGGCGAAAATGCTAAAATGACAGTGAATTTTAAGCATGCAGGCTCTAAGAAACTGTTGTTGAAGTATGCTAAGTTTAAGGTGATTGGTTAAGAGAATGGTATTTTTATTGTCTCTATCACATGCTTTGGCTTATATTTTTTAGTGTATTGTGATTTCAGTATGCTCTTATAACTTGGGCTGTCGTATTATGTTCCCAAATAGGATATGCAGTATTGTTTTGTACGAATTGTCAAAATATTTTACTAGATTTTAACATTATGACTGGCTTCGCCATAAAATGTTTGGGAGTTGGCTGGATTTTTGCGAGTATTTTTTAAGTTTATAATTTATTGATAACCATTTGTTTACGAGAAATAACGTGAAAATATGTGCTATATAGCAGGTTTTAGGGATGAAGATCTCACAAAATTAACCGCTAAAAGTCAACAAGTAGTTTCTTGTCTAAAATGGTCAATTTGCCTATAAATAGCGCTTAAAACGCCGTTTTTTATGGTTTTTTGTGTGTTTTGCTGCAGTTTGTCTCGCGTTTTGCAGCATTTAGCACTGCGTTTTGGTGCTAAATACCTTGCGTTTTGCTGCTAAACGCAATGTGTTTTGCTGCATATTGCGATGCGTTTTGCTGCAAAATGCATTTCAATATTTATCTTTTAATCACCTTTTTCTTGTTGTTGCGGTTGCGAAATTTAGAGAATTTTTCTCAAAAGAGAAATGCAAAACCATAGTAAATAGCAAAAATAGGAGGAGAAAAGCATTTTTAAATTGTTCAAATTTCGCCCGTTTGGCGCATTTTATATAGCTTTTTGCGGGTGTATTTCTCTAGAATCGTTCGTCTAGAAAATGTAATCTGTAAAATATGTTTACCTGTTTAACAAATCGCTTTTAAGTAGTTGCCGAGAGAAATACTAACAATCAGTTGCTGTTTTTTAACCCAAATCGGGCATTATACCACAATGTTTCCAGAATTCTTGTTTTTGTGTTGTGTCCTAACATCTTTTATTTTCTTGTCGGCATCTAGTCTGTCTTTGCAACTTGACGTAGCCCGCTACGCCTGCGTTACAAAGGCAAGCTATCTGCTCGGCAATAAAACAACATCTGTTTAGGCTCTAATCACCGATTGGGGTTTAACTGTTTTAGCGGCTATCAAGAATATTAAAGCAGTGTAGCAAGTGATGAAAACTATCGATAATAATTGATAAACGGGATGAACTATCTATTGGGGGGAATACGCATAGCAGGGGAAATAAGGATATAATAAAGGCGGTTAAACCATTGCATAATGCTAACCAAAGCATATATTGCAGGTTTAATCGCCTTTATTGCCTTTGTATGTTAGTGATATGTGCTAGTCAAACGAAAGTTAAGTTACGAAAGTCTATGCCTATCGTAGGCCTTATTCACCTGTTAACTTATAAACTTGCTAACCAGCATACATCATTTTATTTGCTAATCACCATTTTCTTTTTGCCAATTATATAAACACCCTTTGGCAAAGTCTTGACATCGTTGCCAACATAGCGTCCATCAATGGTGTAAATCTTGTCAATCTTATCGTTTACCTCGTTTGTTTCCTGTGGTAGTGCCTCGATACCTGTTAGGCTTTTTAGAAAATTAAAAGTAACAACACCATCTTTCATGGCGATGTTATAGATGGGTTTGTTCAGCATTCCACCCGTCCAAGGCGCATAGTTCGCCAATTGTTGTGCATCGGTTAGCTGTGTAACATTGCTAGTTCCAGGGTAAAGGTCGCCCTTGAGTTGCAGGTCGTATTGGGTTTTCTTTATGTATGGTGCGGTTTGAGTACTTTTGTCAGACACCTTTCTATACGAGCTAGGAAGGTAGCCATCGGCAGGTACAATGGTCATACGTGGTCGTTTCTTTGTATTGTTTACAGAGTTGTCTCCGCCTTTGAACACCGAGAAGGGGCGTGCTTCGTATTTTATGTGGCTCACCATCATACCCGATTGAGGCAATTTGTAGTTCCAACCCTCTTGTTGTATATTCTCTACAATGTAATATTCGCTGCCATCGGTTTGCTTGTCGTTCATTATTCGGTAAGCTTTTCCGCCTTTGTCGATGCTTTTTAGTTCCACTTTACCCTCTTTCTTGAGCGTTTCAATGTTTATCCAGCCCATTTTTTCGCGTTCCCATGCTGTGTATGCGGTGGGCGAATAGCCATTATAGATGTAAATACCAGCATCCATAATGTCCCAGTCTTCCATGCCTTGGTTGTCGTAGGCATCGAAATCGCGTTCGCCACTGGCCGTTGTCCATTGCGGACTAACCGTAGGGTAGAAGTCGGGTAGACCCATACAATGCGAAAATTCGTGGCAGAACAGGCCCACGCCATTGATGAGAAAACCGCTTGACGATTTGTATTTGGTGCCAGGAACACCATTAAGTTCGTTGCTGATACCAGCCAAGCGCACATATTTACCATCTTTCTTGATGTCTGTTCCGCAGACAAAGGCCTTGGGCCAAAGTGTAGAATCGATAGCCGAAACGCTCTCGCTATAACCTGCATAGACAATATAAACGAGGTCTACATTACCATCTCCGTCGGCATCATATTGGGCAAAGTTTAGTGAATCGTCTACCATGGAACAGGCATCGGCCACCAGTTCGCGGTATTTTTCCATTGAAGAGTTGCCATCTCCATAGTAGGTGGCAGAGTGCTGCATTGTAATAGGACCGTAGATATCGAACTGAGGTTTGAATTTTCCACCGCTCATGTCGCTGAAATACTTCTTAACGCTACCTGTGTTGCGGTTTTCAGCATGGCCAAAGTCTTGGTGTGTGTTGTCCATGCTGTTAAGATATTGGTTAAAGGCTTTGCGTGGTTGCACTGTAAAGGGCCTGTTGGCAAACTGTACCAATAGCACAATGGCACGTGGCGAGCCTGTATGTGGGAAGAAGTTTAATTTATCGTCGCCCAGTCCGCGTGTGGCGGCTAGCTGTTCGGGTTTGGTGTTGTTGGCAATAAAGGTTTTGATGTCTTGTTGTTTGCACAAAGATTCTTCGGCCATACTGCGCAAATAGGCGTCGTGCGCCAAAACATGTGTAGCTGTTAGCTTACCATTGGTGTCTATATGGGCTACATAATAGCCACTGCCCACTTGCTTAAGCACCACGTTGTCGAGTGTCGAAACCCAGTTGAAGTTGGCATCTCCGTTGATGCGAATGGTGAGTTGGGTGCCATCGGGCTGACTAACCGTGATGGGGTAGGGCCAACCTTTTGATGCAAAACTGGCCAGGTGGCACAGCAAAGCGATGAGAATAAGTACCGTTTTTTTCATTATCTAAATCTTTTAAATTCTTAATATGGCATTAGTTATCATTGATTTTTGGTGTACCAGTATTGTCCTTTTTTCTTTGTTTGGTTGCCAAATTCTATGGCGTGCTGCGGACAATGATGATAGCAGGCAAAGCAAGTGAGGCAGCTTCCGTTGTGTTTCCATATGGGGCGTTGGCCCTTTCCGCCTTCAATGTCGGTTGTTGGGCATACCTCAGCACAGATGCCACAGCGCACACAGCGGTTTGTTTCCACCCTGAAAGCTTTGTCGTTAACCAACTTTCGTTCGAAAAATTCGCCAATAAGCCTGCTGTTTATGCGTGGCCATCTCCCCACATGGGGCTCTTTTTCCACGCTTTGGCACTCGTTAATTTGTTGCATAATGCAGGCGAGGTGTATCTTGGCGTAGTTTTTCTTCTCTCTTTCTTTGTCGATAGTGTCTACATCCATAAAGGGTAGGCCCACGTAACTCTCGGGCATAATCAGCGAGTAAACGGCATCTAAGTGTAGCGAGCGCTGCGCCAAAATTTGCCTAAAGATGCGCATACTTTCGCCTGTTGTGTCGCCAGCCGTGCAAAGAGCAAAGCAATAATGGCCCTCGGCGTTGGCAAAGCTTAACCTTTGGATGAAGCGGCGCACTAAAACAGGAGGGCGCCAAGCATGTACAGGAAAGCAAAAGCCAATACGTTCGCCTTCTGCAAGCGTGTAATGGCATGGCCCATCCATGGCTTCGGGAATGAAAACAAGGCGTTCGCCAATGTTTTCAGCCAGTTGTTGTGCGGCCCAAAGGGTGTTGCCCGTGGCCGAAAAGTAGAATATCATAGGGCAAAGTTACTACTTTTCGGTGTCATGGTCAAATCCTTGCCTTCGTTTTCGCCTTTAAAGCTTTCTCGACAATGGCTGTTGGGTGGCGAAAGAAAGGGTAAATCGCTGGGGAACAGCCCAGTAAGCGCTCGTTGTAGGAGATGTTATGCCTTTAACCCAAATCGGCATTAGAGCCTAAACAGATTTTGTTTTATTGTCGAGCAGATTGCTTGTCTTTGTAACGCAGGTGTAGCGAGCTACGTCAAGTTGCAAAGACATACAAGATGCCGACAAGAAAATAATAGATGTTAGGAAACAACACAAAAACAAGAATTTTGGAAATATTGTGGTCTAATGACTGCATTTGAGTTTAAATGCACTTTGCACCAAAGTTATTGAGGCATTCTTCGTAGATGGAAAGATTGGCCGATTGCGGGTCTATTGCAGCCATGCCTGCTTCGAAGAAGCGCAGTTTGCCCTCGAATCGTGAGTCGTTGCGCAGGTCTTTCACCGATTCGGCCACGCAATAATCTTTTGCAAAGCCACAAACAACCACTTCATCATATTGAGCCAATTGGTCGAGCACCAGTTTTCCGTGTTTATTGGGGGTGGCTTTGTTTACATACGAGAAGATAGAAAACATTTCTGCATCGGGGTATTCGCCCTTTTGATAGAAGTGTAAAGGTCGTTGGCCGTGGTGGCGGTTGTCCCATGTATTGACTGCTTGCACCAATTGGTTGGGGCAAGCCCATCCCCACGATCCCACGAGGCAATGTTCGGGCCACAAAGTGTGCACACGTCCTTGGCTTTCCATATCGTGCAGATAGGCAAGCACTTGCTCTTTAGGTGCAAAAACGGGTGCTATGCGTCCGTTTTCCACATCTTCTGACCGCACATTAGTAAAGGGTTTCACGCCTTCACCTTGCCAGTAAGCACAATGTCCCACGTGGTAACGGCGGTGTGTGTCTAGCGAAATGGCGATGGCCTCGGGGTTGTTCTCGTTGATATAATGCGCGATGGCCTCGATGGCTTTATTGGCATTAGGAACGTAAAGACTACCGTGGCTATCGGCAAAGTCGTTGTTGGGGTCGATAATAAGCAGCATGTAATGTATGTTTTTGTTTATTTAATCTTGAAAATACACTCTGTTTACCCTGTTGCTGATGCCTGTGAGCACCTCGTAGGGTATGGTTTGTAGCACATTAGATAATTCGGTTACGGGTAAATTGTCGCCAAAAATCTCCACGCTGTCGCCTTCGTGGCAGTCGATACCAGTAACATCAATCATTGCAACGTCCATGCAGATGTTGCCCACGTATTGTGCAGGTTGGTTGTTTACTAGGCAATAGCCGTTTCGGTTGCCCAATTTTCTGTTTAGTCCGTCGGCATAACCTATGGGTATGGCAGCAATCACGCTATTGTGTTCTATTGTTCCGCGTCGCGAATAGCCCACGGTGTCGCCTGCTTTAACCTCTCTCATCTGCAGGATTGTTGTGCGCAAGGTACTCACATTATTAATGATGGCATTGTTGCGAGGATTAATGCCATAGAGGCCTAGTCCCAAACGACACATATCTAGTTGGCGTTGAGGGAAGTGTTCTATACCCGCCGAGTTGTCAATGTGTCGCAAGATGTGGTGTTCGAAGGCAGCTTGCAGCATCTTACTACCAGCATCGAAACGTTCGAATTGGCTTTGCGAGAATGCATCGAACTCGTCGGCATCGGCTCCAGCGAAGTGTGAGAATACCGATTTAGGAATTAAAGCGTTTTGATTGTGTAGGCGTTCAATCAGGCGTGGCATGTCTTTGTCGGGGTCAAATCCCAGTCGGTGCATGCCCGTATCCAGTTTAATGTGCACAGGAAATCCAGTGATGCCCTCTTTTTCAGCAGCCTTAATCAGTGCCTCAAGCAGTCGGAAACTGTACACTTCGGGTTCTAAATCGTAGTCGAAAATGGTTTTGAAGGCCGTCATTTCAGGGTTCATTACCATGATATTACTAGTAATTCCATTTCGTCTTAATGTAGCTCCCTCGTCGGCAACGGCCACAGCAAGATAGTCGGCGCGATGGTCTTGCAGGGTTTTAGCAATCTCTACGGCACCAGCCCCATAGCCATCGGCCTTAATCATGCACACCAGTTTGGTGTTGGGGTGCATCAATGAGCGATAATAATTAAGGTTGTTAACCATGGCATTGAGGTTTACTTCAAGTGTTGTTTCGTGTACTTTTTTCACCATTTGCTCGGTAAGCTGGTCGAAACCAAAGCTTCTTGCTCCTTTAAGTAGTACCACTTCGTTGTGCAAAGTTTTGAAAACATCGCTGCGGATAAAGTCGGCCACCGAGTTAAAGAAATATCGTTCGGGCAAAGCAATGCATGCATTGTTGGCGCAAATCTTTGGTCCTATGCCAATAAACTTTTGCACGCCACGCTGTTCGGCTAGGTTAGACACCTCTTGATATAGTTCTTTATCGGGCAGTCCGCTTTGTAAAATGTCGCTCAACACCAGCGTTCTTTTCTGTCCGTTGTGGTCGGGGCGTCGGTTCATAAAGTCGAGTGCAATGTTCAACGAGTTGATGTCTGAGTTATAAGAGTCGTTGATGAGCGTGCAACCGTTTAGTCCTTCTTTTACTTCTAGTCGCATGGCCACAGGTTCTAATTTGCTCATGCGCAGGTTAAGGGTGCTAGCATCTAAGCCCAAGTGTAAGCCAACGGTGGCGCATATAATGGAGTTGCACACCGAAGCATCGTCTATAAAGGGTAGCGAGAAGCAATTTGGTTCTCCTCCCTTATATATATAATGTATGGTTGTGTGTGTGGGTTGCTTGTCTATCTTGGTTATGCGCATGGCAGCATCGTGGTTTTTTACCGACCAAGCCAGGCGTTCGCCCTTGTGTTCAGTCTCGTTTAGTAGGCGTGTAACCATTTCGTCATCGGCGTTATACACCATTACTTGTGCCCCTTTAAACAGCCTTAGTTTTTCTCTGCACTTTTCTTCGGCCGACGAAAAGTTTTCTTCGTGGGCCGAACCAATGTTGGTTAGCACAGCAATGGTGGGCCTAATGATGTTGTGCAAGGCTTGCATCTCGCCTTTTTGGCTGATACCCGCTTCGAAAACACCCAGTTGCGAATGGCTGTTGAGCAACCAAACGGAGAGAGGAACGCCAATTTGCGAGTTATAACTGCGCGGACTTCGCGTTATAACCATTTGTGGAGAAAGCAGTTGGTAGAGCCATTCTTTTACCATTGTTTTACCATTGCTGCCAGTTATGCCCACTACGGGGATGTTAAATGCTTCTCGGTGGCGTTGAGCAAGGCATTGCAAGGCCTGAAGTGTGGAACTAACCACTAAGAAATTGGCATCTCCAAATTGGTTGGTGGCCTGCGTTGGCACTTCTTCAACCACAAAGCAGCGCACCCCGCGACGATAAAGTTCGGATATATACTGGTGTCCGTCGTTACGGTTAGACCGCAAAGCGAAGAACAATGTTTCTTCAGGAAAACAGAGCGAGCGACTATCTGTGAGCACAAAACTGATGCGAGCCTCGGCATGGCCAAGGCGTTGTGCCCCGATAAGCGTTGCAACCCTTTCAATGGTATATGTCATTTCTTTGTTTATCTTTAAGTTGTTGCAAAGGTAGTGCAAGTTGGCAATACTGCAAAATAAATGCGTAGGCTATTTTCTTCATTATCAATGAAGGTGCTTTTTAAATGCTTTGCTAAAGTTATTGCCGATGCGTGTATGTTGAAGACTGTTAAATTAAGAAAAATTGCAGTTTAACATCTAGCGGCGCAATTGTTGGTAGTGCCTTTATATATGGGCTTTTTGACGGGATAGACGGATTTGATTTGTCTTTATTTATAAATCTTATAGTTGTTTTTCTTAGGGAAAAGTGTGCTTGTTATGTTTTTTTTATTTATCTTTGCCCAGAATTAGAACGATAATTTAAAAGACAAACATACGAAATCAGAGAGTAATCTCACCTTGAATGCTGCTTTCTCGGCAGCGATTGAGGTAATTTAATTATTAAAATCAATAGAGAAAAATGAAGAAACTATTCTTAGTAGCCGCTTTCGCTATGGTAAGCGCATTTGCTTCTGCACAAGTTGCAGTTGGTGTTCACACATTGTATGGTACGGGCGTTAATAACCTTGGTATTGGTGTAAGAGGTCGTTACGACATCACCGACAAGTTCCGTGCTGATGCAAACTTCAACTATTACTTCAAGAAAAACAACTTGGAGTTCTGGGATCTGAATGCAAACTTGCACTATCTCTTCAACATTACCGACAAGTTCACCGTTTATCCTATGGCTGGTCTTGGTTATGCTAACGTTAAGTCAAGCTTGGAATATAAAGAACTTGGTATTGTATATAAGACTAACGATAACTATGGTAAGTTCTGCCTTAACTTCGGTGGTGGTGTGGACTATGCATTGACCGAAGACCTCTACCTCAATGCTGAAGTTAAATACCAAGTTGTAAGCCACTACGACCAAACTGTGTTCAGCGCAGGTATTGTTTACAAGTTCTAAAGCTTGTTAAGCAATTAGCTTAAAAACATAAAGCCCGGAAGGTGTTGGTTCACTTTCCGGGCTTTTTGTGGTTTATTGCAATGTAGTTTCTTGTTTTTCTTTCTTCATTTGCTTGCGATATTCTATCGAACCATAAGCGTAATAAAACACAAATTGCGTCCAAACCACCACTATCATAAACACAAACGTGGTGAGAATGAGCGAGCCTACGAACAGAATATTAAAGTATGTGGGCAGTCCAGAGGGGTCGTTCATGGTTATTTCCCCAACCAACGACGAAGCTTTCGCGCCAAAGAGGATAACGGTAGGTAAGAAAATAACTAGTCCTGCGCATAGCGATGCCAAAGCAGTAAAGAAGGTTGCGCCTATAAGGAGTGCACCTCCTTTAACACCAGCGACGTAATAGGCGATGAGATTGCGACGCAAACTACCAGTGGGCGACAATAAATAGCGCATCTCTACATATCTAAATGGCACCATGAGTAAGCCTGTTAGTAATGCCCATACAAGCACAACAACACTAATAATCATAAAAAAAGTGGGTGTAAAGAGCTTGTCGGCGTGGTTTATTAGCACCATCCAACAGATAATAATGCCAATTATCGCAAGTAAAATATAGAAAACCACCTCTACTGCAACCACTGCTAGCGAGCGACGAAGGTTTTGTTTAAATCCACTTTCGCTCACAAGTGTTATCACCGATGCCAAAAAATAGGCCCAAATTGCTGCTGCCACTAGCCATGTTACACTCTTTATTGCTGTGAGAAGTAGCAAGCGCTGAGGGTCGGTAGGTGTTTGCGAGGGTAAGCCTAGCAATGTAGTAAAGCCCATTATTGATACAGTAATGGCAAGGAGTAGGGCGGGTATCCATATTGCCTTAAGTGTTTTGGCGAAGTTTACGCCTAAAAGACTGTTTGCCATCTTTATGCAACTAGAGAGACTTCGGTCTTTAATTAGTTCGGTTTCCATGTTAATGTCTTTTTTATGGGGTTGTTTTTTTAAGTTGACGAGTTGGCAAGTTTACAAGTTAGCAAGGCTGATGGTTATATGTTTAACGCATTTGTGCGCCCTGTCTTCTAAACTCTGCACATACGATGGCGGTGGCAATGGCAACGTTAAGGCTTTCGGCGCCTTGTACTGTACCGACAAAACGGGGAATTAACAGCTTGTGACTTACACGCTGCCTAACAGCAGGCGAAAGGCCTTTTCCTTCGTTTCCCATCACAATGATGCCATTTGAAGATAGGTCTTGTTGGTAAATGTTGGTGCCGTCTAACAGTGTACCATATACAGGTAGTGAAGCGGGAAGGGTATCTAACAATGGCTCTAGTGGTGTATAGGTCACTTTCACGCGAGCAATGCTGCCCATTGTGGCTTGAATTACCTTGGGGTTGAATACGTCGGCCGTGTCGTTGCTGCACACCACATGGCGGATACCAAACCAGTCGGCCAGTCTTATGATGGTGCCTAGATTGCCCGGGTCTTGTATTCCATCGAGCATTAGGGTGAGTTCGTTGGTTGCCACAAGTGTGTCAAGGCCGCTTTCCTGTTGGTTTGGTTTAGGAAACACGGCCATAACCTGTTGCGGAGCGCGCAAGAAGCTTATTTTTTGCAATTCGTCTTCGCTAACATTTATCAGTTCGGTAGTTGCAGCTAAGTGTTCAGGTGCCTGCCATTGGCTGGTGGCTACCAATAGTTTGGCGGGCATAATGGCCAGCAAATCGCCCACCACCTTTGGTCCTTCGGCAACAAAAACGCCTTCTGCATCGCGGTGCTTCTTCGCTTCCAGCGAGCGGATGTACTTTATTTTCGCTTTACTAATGGTCATCTTGCTGCAAAGTTACGTTTTTTTTAGGTAATCATGTGCATAGACGTAAGTTTATGATTAGTAAAACAGGCTAAATGATGCGAAATATTTTGTTGCTTAGGTTCATCACGCCCTTTGCTTTTTTCGTAAGGTAGGATGTTTGTCGATGTTTTGCTTTGTTTATTTATTTCATCTAAGGTTAGCATCTTTCCATTGTTTTCGCGTAAAATCGTCGATGAGTTATTTTAAGATTGCATGTAAGCGTACTCTTCTTTTCCTTATTTTCGGTGTTTGCTGGTTGTTAAAATCTGTTTCTTTTTGTTTGCTTATATCTGTTTTTTTCTTTTCAAAATGTTAATTAATGCCTATTTCCCGTATATTCTTGTATTTCTTTCCCAAGGTGTGCAACCAAAGATAGGTTTGCTACGTCTAAGAGTTGTATTAATTAAGTTATAAATAGATTTTAGAAATGAAACAACGAATTTTGTTAATCGCTTCTGCGATTCTCGTGATGGGCGCTTTATTGGTGCCTTGCACCCGTGCTAATGCAGCTAACAATAAGCAAAAAGTAACCACCCAACAAGACTTAAAGTACTTTAAGCGCATTGTGATGTCAACTTCTGCTGACGTTCATTTTGTGCAAGGTACTAAGAATATGGCGAAGATAGTGGGCCCACAAGACGAAGTTGCTTCAGTGGTTTTGCGCGTAAGCGGTGAGACCTTATATATAGAGAGACAATCGAAAGGTAGCCGTTTATTCTTTTCATCGAGCGATGATGTAGACATCTACGTGTCTTCGCCCGACTTAATCCAACTGGATGTAAAAGGTTCTGGCGACTTTGAAGCCAATCATCGTGTTGATACCGACCTGCTTACAGTTAACATAAAAGGTTCGGGTGACATCGATTTCAAAGATGTTATCTGCGATAAGTTGACCGTTTCTGTTGTAGGTTCGGGCGACATTGATTTTGGAATGGTTGATTGTCAACAAGCAACTGCAAGCGTTAGTGGTTCGGGCGACATCGAGTTTAAACGTCTAAAGGGCGACAATATGCATTTCTCGGTTAAGGGTTCGGGCGACATTAGCGCCTACATGACTAACGCAGGATACGTGAAATGCGATGTGTTGGGCTCAGGAGTGATAAAGCTTTCGGGCGTAGCAAAGAATGTGGATAAAACCGTTCGTGGCTCGGGAATGGTGGAAACCATGAACTTACAGATAAGATAATTGGAACATCACTGAACCATGATATAACAAATCATGAGCTTAAAATGGGCGCACCATTATCGGGACCACCGATATTGGTGCGCCTTTGCATTATCTCTTTTCGTTGGTTTTATACGATTAACCATGAAAAACATGCGAAAAGTATCATTAAAAACAGCGCAGGATAAAATTACGTCTGTTTTAACCTCATCTTAATATGCCATAAGCTTTGGTTTTATTGTTAAGATATAGTACCTTTGTGGAACACAAAAAATATATAGATTAAATGACTTTACAACAACTTGAATACGTGATGGCGGTGTTTAGGTTTCGCCATTTCGCAAAGGCAGCCGAGTATTGTGGCGTTACGCAGCCCACGCTTAGCTCGATGGTGCAAAAGTTAGAAGATGAGTTAGGGATTAAAATATTCGACCGTAAGAGTCAACCAATAGCGCCAACGCCAACTGGTAAAATGGTTGTGGAGCAAGCATGGAAGGTGTTATTGCGTGCAAGGAAGCTGAAAGAAACGGTTGAAGAAGAGAAAAACTCTTTGTTTGGCACGTTCACCATCGGCATACTTCCCACCATCGCACCCTATCTTATTCCGCGTTTTTTCCCCCAGTTGATGAACAAATATCCCGATATGGATGTGCGTATTGTGGAAATGAAGACCGAAGACTTGAAGCGGGCGCTGGTGCGTGGCGATGTTGATGCAGGTATATTGGCGCAACTGGAAGGCTTAGAAGAGTTTGATAGTGTGCCTTTGTTCTACGAACAATTCTTTGCATACGTGGCCGAAGGCGACCCATTATTCGGTAAAGAGAACATAAAAACAGCCGACCTGACGGGCGAATATCTGTGGCTGCTAGACGAGGGGCATTGCTTTCGCGACCAATTGGTGAAGTTTTGCCATCTTAAAGCGGCTACGGCTGCCAAGAAAGCCTATACACTGGGTAGCATCGAAACGTTTATGCGCATTGTTGAAAGTGGAAAGGGACTTACATTTATCCCCGAATTGGCTGTATATCAGCTAGACAAAAATCACAAACAACTGGTGCGTCCCTTTGCTATTCCTGTGCCAACACGCGAGATAGTGATGATAACAGGCAAGAACTTTATTCGCAAAACACTGCGTAGCCTGCTTGTTGAAGAGATACAAGCAAGCATACCTAAGGATATGCTAACGTTGAGACAGACGCAAAAAAAGATTTAATACCCTGATTATTGTTCTTCTGCACAATCCGAAGGGCAATTTAGATAGAAACAAAACAACCTGCATTTCTTTAACGTAGAAATGCAGGTTGTTTTATTTAATCCATGTTGATGATACATAATAAGGGCTTATAGCCAAACGCCTTTACCCAAATCGTGCGGTACTGTTGTGAAAATAGACTTGTGATAATCGCGAAGAGCTTCGGTCCACGTTAGGTTGTAAGCCTTCATGATGCGCTGAATAAGCTTGTTGCTTACTTCATTTTTGAAGCTATTCTCAGCGATGGTGTCCACATTTGTTTCGCTATCAAAATTATCCTCATCTATGTAGTCCTCTCTATCGGCATATACCACCACGGGAACGGTGAAGTTAATATCCCATGTGCCCTGTTGCAATTGCGTGGGTGTGAAGCGGTAATAGGGGCTAAAAGCACCAGTTTTGGGATCTTTTTTGCCCGTGAAACCATGATAAAGCCTAATGCGGAGGTCCATTGTTACATCGTCTTTTAAGAACAGCATAGCTCCCTTAAAGCCAATGGGGTTGGTAGTACCTGTGAGTTTGGCATTGTCGTACTTCACTGTTTTGTCCCAAGGTGTGGTGTCGGTGTATTTATAGTCGATGTAATCTGGCGTATTAGGCTTTTGGTTTACATCTTTTCCGCTCATCAATTCTTTTACGTTTTCAACAGTAAAGAAGTGTTGGTGAATGGCATCTTGTCCATTGTTAACAAACTGCTCGTTGATGAGTTTCCCTTGAGCGTTATAGTATTTAATGAGAAGCAGGTAAACAGGTGCAGGATTTTCCTCACCGTCTAGGCCTCCATAGTCGTGTGCTTTCACCACATAAAACTTGTTGTCACTACCTTCTGCCAAGGTTAAACCAATGCCTGGCTTTATTTCGTAGGTTATTTCCTGCACTCGTTTCAGATATTTAGCACTCGATTCAGAGTCTTGGTGAAAACCACCTTCTGTGTCTATTTTGCGCCAATCAGCGTGCATGTGTCCTTGAATCAGCTGCACAGTCACCTTAGCAGGGTCTTCGTGCAACTTGTTTTTTGTTTCGTCTATGGGTGTATCTACGTTGTTATCGCAAGCCGTGAATGTCAGTGCGAGCAAGGCTGCACAAGAGAATGTCAGCATTGACTTGAAAAAATTCTTTTTCATAACCTAAATTTTTATTGTTTTGTTGTTGTTATAATTGTTATTTTTAGAAAAACCAGCCGATAGAGAAACGAATATCGCGCCCCATGTCGTGGGCATAGTATCGCGAACGGTTGGTGTATTCTTTATATTCTTTATTAAAAAGATTATCGGCTGCCAGCAGCATACGCAGTTTATTACGTTCGCCAAGTGGCCAATCGATACCTGCCTCTAAACCAAAAAGGTTGTAAGTGGGAGGTGTAAAGTCGATGAGATCGTTTGCAGGATTAAAGCGTGTTTGCTTTAAAACCAGTCTGTGTTTAAGCTGCAACCAAGCATTACCCTTGCCCACACGTATGTCTTCCCAAGTGAGGTCGTGGTCGAAACGCGCCGAAGGGATGTAGGGCAGATAGTTGCCTGTTTGCTTTTCGTTGGCCCAGATAAGGCCCGATAGCAGATGATATTCCACATGTTGTATGGGTCTTAGGCGCACATCGAAGTCTATACCACGGAAGAAAGCGTCTGTTTGCTTGTATTGGAAAAGAGGATAAGAACCCGAGATGACTGTGACATACCTGCCTTTAAGTGGCTCATCGTAGATGTATCCATTTATCCATTGTAGATAGGCGTCAACTCTTACTTCGGCAAAGGCGGAGCGATAAGAAAGCGACGTAACCCATTTTGTACTCTGTTCGGAGTGCATTGTAGAGTCGCCCATCACAAACATGCCCGAACCCAGTTCGTTACCGTTGCTATAAAGTTCGTGAACGTGGGGTGCGCGCCATGCCAAACCCAAGTTGGAGGTGAGTTTCAACTGCTCGTTAAAGCGATAGCTTGTACCAAGATTGTACGAGAAGTTGCTGAAAACATGATGCCCGCCATATAGTTTACCCGTGTAGTCATAGCCCGATGCGCGAGTTTCTTGGTTGTCGAAGCGGATACCTGCCTCAGCTGTCCAGTTGCCATTACGATATTTTTGTATGGCGTAGATACCCAAATCGTACTCGGTGTAGTTGGGGATAAGTGGCACAACGCCTGTTCCTGTTTGGTTACGATTGCGTATGTGCAAGTAGGTTGCTCCTGCTTCAGTGTTCCATTTGTTGTATGCCAAGTTCCATTTCAATTGGTTTTGAAATGAGGTGAGGTACATACTAACAGCGGGAATGTACGAGAGATTCATCCTGCGGATGCGATTCTCTTGTCTGTCGTCGGCTTGAAAGGCTGTTTGCCAAAAGAAATTACCGTATTTACCTGCATCGAAATACACCTTACCAATGGCAGTGTGGTGCACAATCTGTTGGAAGGGGTAATTGATATGTCGACTGTAGGGGTAAACTTCAGCGGGTTGACCTAGGGCAATACGTTCTTTAAGCAAGTCTTCACTACCCAATTGAGCGCTGTTAAGCACGCCCAACTTAAGATTGTACATGCTGTAATAGCCTTCAAGTTTCAGGGCATTGAGTTTGTATCCAAGCGATGCAGAGAAGTCGTGTTCGCGATAACCGGTGTTGTTAAGCACGTATTTAGCCGTGCTTTGGTCGCCCGAATTGGCATAAGTGCCTTGCAGTCGCCAGGCTAAGTTTTTGCTGAAGGGCATCGTACCTTCGGCCTGTGCCACTACAGAATAGCGTTTGCCATTGTTTCCGTAGAGCGTTCGAAGATGCCCCGAGAGGGCAGTTTGGCCATAGGGTAGTGCCTTTTGGTTCATCACGATGATACCACCAAGCGCTTCAGAGCCATATCTAACCGACTCGGCTCCTTTGATAACCTCAATAGAACCACTGCTGTTTTGATCTATCTCTGGTGCGTGGTCGACGCCCCATTGCTGTCCTGTCTGTCGTGCTCCGTTGTTAACAATAAGAATGCGATTGCCATACATGCCATTAATAACAGGCTTTGCAACGGTTGTTCCGGTTTGAATAGAACTAACTCCGCTAACATGTTCGAGGATGGAGGCAAGCGACTTGCCCATTGAACGGTCGATAAGGCTTTCGTCAATCTTGTTGCTCACGCTGTTAATGCTAGCTTGTTGTCGAACGCCTGTTACAACAATCTCGCCAATATTCTGTTCTTTATTAAGCTTTGATTTACCATTTTGCTTGTTGTTTTTTGTGTTGGTAGAATCGGCTTGTTCGCTTTTAAGAACGGGGATAATTGGTTTTGTGGAGTTTATATTAGCCCAAGAGACCGTGCAAGCAGCAAGTGCGATGCACAGAATAGTTGTTTTTATCATACGCTTATATGTGTTGGCTTGTATGCCTAGGCGCATTGCGCTTGTAGCAAATAAGGCCAAACGGTGTATAATTACTGGTTTAGAGCAAGCGAACGCAGTTCTTGCTCTGATAAAGAAAAGGTGAATAATGCCTATACAGCCCATTCTAGAAAGTACATTTGTCTTTCCGAATAGACGCAATAGGGGCGTACAGTGTAGAAAAAATTAAGCGCGCGTTGGCGGCGAGTGGCTATTTACCGCTTCAACGTGGCGGTAAACAACTTGTTCGGTGAAGATGTAGGGTGTAAGGATGGTGGCATACACTGCGGGTTGATAGGTTTGCAGCGTAGGCGCACTAGCCTTATGCAGAATGAAATCGCAAATGAAACAAGAAGATTTAAATACCTTTGTGGTGCCATCACAAGTTAGATGAACTTTTGTTGGATGGTCTTCGTGCGCATGAAAGTCTTTGATAGCAAACACCGACATGAATGTTACGATGAACATCCATGCTAGAAATTGTCTGAAGTGTTTGTTTCTATTCATGTGCTTTATGTTTGTTTCAGCCAATTGGCCACTATGGTAAAAGCATTGAATTTGCCTTGCACCATTATTTGCATTGCAAAAATACGACAAAAGGGCGAACCTTGTTTTAATTTCGTGTTTTTGTTAGTGTTATTTAACGCTTAACGTTCGCTTTTTAACCAACCAATGGCTTCTTATTTCTCTGCTTTTTATCGTTTAGAGTATGCAGAAATGTCCCCTTTCTGTAGGTGCGGGGGGAGAGATTGTGCTAAAACAATGCTACAAGGGATATTCAGCATATGCCAAAACATCCCTTGTAGTGTGATAACGTTTGCAACCAGGCAGTGTTTTCTCTGTAGGATGTTTATTTGCAAATGCCCGTTTTAAGGTCGCAAGCCATGCCTTTGGCTGGTTTTCTTACGAAATAGCTATTGTCGGCTGGTTGTTTTATCAGTTCGCCTGTATTTAGAAGTGGTGCAATGGCTGTCTCCATTGCCTCAATATCGACAAAGTCGAACGCCTCTTTCACTTCTTCGGCGGCCAGTCGGGGGTGCGTTTCCATTAGTTCGAACAAAGCTTCGGGCGAGTAGGTAACAGCTTGTGGCAGGAGTTTTCCTCCGCTAACGGCCTTAATCATGGCAGTCATGGTGTTGTAATCGCGAAAACTTTTCAAGGGCATCTTTTTGCCTTCGTATTCGAAAACAAAGGTGGGAAACACCTCAACCTTCATGCTAATGGCCTCTTCCACATCTTTCCAAAAGGCTTTTTCAGCCGAACCATCATTGAGCGGGTCGAGAAAAGCAGCGATGTCAATGCCACTTTCGTCGGCAATGGCTATCAGCTCGCTTTCGGTTATAGCCTGTCGTGCCTCTGCCATAGCTGCTGCACGCAAGTTTTATAGAAAAAGGTCGGCCTTTTCCATGTTGGCCATTTGCGCTGCTTTAAAGGCAATGCAAAGGGGGAACGATGAGTTTTCGGTTTCAGAAAATAGTTTAAATCCCTCTACCTTAATAGGCATATGGTGTTTCTCGGCCGTTTCTAGGCAGTGGTTTATAAAGTCTTTGTTCTCCTTATTATAATAAGCGGTGGCATCCATGTCGGCTGGTTTGTTCTTATTCATGTCCTCTATCAGTCCGCCCATCACGTTTCTCCAAGTGATAAGATTTGGGAAATGGGTTTCCAATTTTCTAAAATAAGGTTCTTCGCCCCAACACCAAGGACACACTGGGTCGGTTACATTTGTTATGATTACTTTGCTCATGTTCTGCTGTTTAATATTGTTAGTTTATGTTGTTGAGCACAAAGTTACTCATAAAACAACTTTTCTCCATCATTTTAAACTCTTTTATGAATACAAATGATTGTTTTATGCGTTTTTTGTCCTAAGTTTGCAGACGATTTATATTTAAACAAAGAGAAACATGAAAAAGTTACTTATGATGGTAGCTGCATGCGCAGTTATCGCATCTTGCCAACAAAAAGGCAAAAATGCAACCGCAGAGAATTCAAAGGACTCAATAATGGCTGTAGATACAACTGCTGCTGCAGGTGTTACTTATAGCGGAACTATCCCCGCAGCCGATGGTCCTGGTATCAAGTATACCGTTACTTTGTCTGGCGACTCAGCAAAAACCTTCACCCTCGAAGAAGTTTATTTGCAAGCTAAAGACGGCAAAGACGACGTGAAAACCTACACTGGTGACGTTGAAACCATTAAGAAAGACGTTAAGGGCAAGGCTGTAACCGCTTACAAGTTGGCTATGGATAAGGACAACGCTCTTTATCTGCTCGTTAAAGACGACGCTACTTTGAGCGTTGTTAACGACCAACTCGAAGAGGCTGCTAGCGGAATGAACTACGATTTGAAGGTGGTTAAGTAATTCCCTAAACCAGTTAATAACTATTTTTATCCCGTGCAGTGTGGTTTTTGCCAAACTGTACGGGATATTTTTTTAAGCTATGGTGTATAAACAATTTGTTTTGCATCGCATTTTTACTCTAATACTTACTTTATTACACAATAATTTATGTAATTTTGCATGCAGGGCAAAGCCCAATCAAAGATTGTTTTTAGGTAAATCATAGCTGTATGAGTTTGAATGTAGAGAAAGGCAAACGCAAACGTATTGTCATTGTTGGCGGTGGCTTTGGTGGCTTGCAGGTGGCTAATGGCCTGAAAGGCACCGATTATCAGGTGATACTTATTGATAAAAACAACTATCACCAGTTTCCACCTCTTATTTATCAAGTGGCGTCAGCAGGGATGGAAGCCAGTTCTATTTCTTTTCCTTTTAGAAGAAATTTTCAAAAACGTAAGAATTTTTATTTTAGAATGGCAGAACTGCGGGCCATCTATCCCGAAAAAAAACTTCTCCAAACCTCAATAGGAAAGGTGGAGTACGATTATTTGGTGCTCGCTGCTGGAGCTACAACCAATTTTTTTGGAAATAAAAATGTTGAAGAAGAGGCTATGCCCATGAAAACGGTAGACGAAGCCATGGGTTTGCAAAACGCCATCCTGTCGAATATAGAACGTTCTATCACCTGTTCTACAAAACAAGAACAACAAGAACTGCTCAATGTGGTTGTTGTGGGTGGTGGAGCATCGGGCGTTGAGATTGCTGGAGTGCTCTCTGAAATGAAACAAACAATACTCCCACGCGATTATCATGACCTAGATCCCAGTTTGATGAACATCTATCTTATCGAGGCTGGCAACCGTTTGCTTTCAGCTATGTCGCCTCAGTCGTCTGAAGCTGTAGAGAAGTATTTACGAGAAATGGGTGTAAACATTTTGCTGAACAAGATGGTAACCGATTATAAAGACCACAAGGTGGTGTTGGCCGATGGCTCTTCTATCTCTACTCGCACGTTTATTTGGGTGAGTGGTGTGGCAGCACAGCAGGTGGGAAACCTTGATGAAGTCCATCTTGGGCGTGGAAGGCGCATTAAAGTGGATGTATTTAATAGGATTGAAGGACTCGACGACGTGTTTTGTATAGGCGACCAGTGTATTATTGAAGGCGATAAAGATTATCCCAACGGACATCCACAATTGGCGCAAACAGCCATTCAGCAGGGAAATAACCTTGCTAAAAACTTCAAACGCATGGCAAAGGGAAAACCATTGACTACCTTTAAATACAGAAATCTAGGAACAATGGCCACCGTTGGGCGAAATAAGGCCGTAGCCGAGTTTGCTAAAATAAAGATGAAAGGCTTTTGGGCATGGTTTATGTGGCTCGTTGTGCATTTGCGTTCCATACTGGGTGTACGCAATAAAGTGGTGGTTCTGCTCAATTGGATGTGGAACTATTTTAATTACAACCAATCATTGCGTATGATTTTCTATCCCAAGAAGGCTAAAGAGATACGCGACAGAGAAGAACGCGAGACAAAAAACCACTGGGGTGAAGACCTTTTACAACAATAAACGGAAGAAAGTGAGAGCGAAGAATAGCCCAAATGGCTCGCAACAAACCAACGAAAGCCAACAAAGTCTAAAACTTAGTAGGGCGGAAGCTCACCCTTTCACTTTTTTTTCGTACTTTTGCAATCATAAAGCACATTAGTAAGAAAGTATGAACGTATTAGAACTAAGTGAGCAGGAAATAGTAAGAAGACAGAGCCTGCAAGAGTTGCGCGACTTGGGTATCGACCCTTATCCCGCGGCAGAGTATCCCACTGATGCTTTTTCAACCGACATAAGAGACAATTTTAGCGACGACGAGCAACGTGAAGTGTGCATCGCCGGACGTATGATGACGCGCCGTGTAATGGGAAAGGCCAGTTTTATGGAGCTGCAAGACTCCAAAGGGCGTATTCAGGTGTATGTCACTCGAGACGATATTTGTCCCGACGACAATAAAGAATTGTATAACACCGTGTTCAAACGTCTGCTCGATATCGGCGATTTTGTGGGGGTTCGTGGTTTCGTGTTCCGCACGCAAACAGGTGAAATATCGGTTCACGCTAAAGAACTCACACTGCTTAGCAAGAGTATCAAACCGCTTCCCATCGTGAAGTACAAAGATGGGGTGGCTTATGATAAGTTCGACGACCCTGAATTGCGATTCCGTCAACGTTATGTAGACCTCGTTGTAAATGAAGGTATCAAAGAGACATTCTTGAAACGTGCTAAGGTAATAAGCACCATGCGCCAATTCTTCGACGAAGCTGGCTATACCGAGGTGGAAACTCCCACGCTGCAAAGCATTGCAGGCGGAGCAACTGCACGCCCCTTTATCACACACTTCAACGCACTTAACCAAGAAATGTATCTGCGCATCGCCACCGAGCTTTATCTCAAACGACTTATCGTTGGCGGTTTTGAAGGTGTTTACGAGATTGGTAAAAACTTCCGTAACGAAGGAATGGACAGAACGCACAATCCAGAGTTCACGCTGATGGAACTTTATGTGCAGTATAAGGACTACAACTGGATGATGGCGTTCACCGAACGCTTGCTAGAAACCATCTGCGTGGCCGTTAATGGCAAACCCGAAAGCGTGGTCGACGGAAAAACTATCAGCTTCAAGGCGCCTTATCGTCGCTTACCCATTCTCGAAGCAATTAAAGAAAAAACAGGTTACGACCTCGATGGTAAGACCGAAGACGAAATTAGACAGGTGTGCAAGGAACTCAAACTTGAGATTGACGACACAATGGGCAAAGGAAAGCTTATTGACGAAATCTTTGGTGAATTTTGTGAGGGACAGTTTATTCAGCCTACATTCATCACCGATTACCCCGTAGAGATGAGTCCGCTTACAAAGATGCACCGTTCTAAGCCTGGATTGACCGAACGTTTCGAACTGATGGTCAATGGAAAAGAGCTTGCTAACGCCTATTCAGAGCTTAACGACCCAATTGACCAAGAGGAACGTTTCGTTGAACAAATGAAACTGGCCGACAAGGGCGACGACGAAGCAATGGTTATTGATAAAGACTTCCTACGCTCTTTGCAATATGGTATGCCTCCTACATCGGGTATTGGTATTGGAATAGACCGCTTGGTAATGCTCATGACGGGACAAACCACCATTCAAGAGGTGCTGCTCTTCCCGCAAATGCGCCCCGAAAAAACGATGCCCAAGAGCACAACGGCCGAATGGCAAGCGCTAGGCGTACCTGCCGAATGGGTACCTGTGTTCAATAAAGCGGGATATAACCTCATCTCAGATATTAAAGAAGTGAAGGCACAAAAGCTGCAAATGGACGTTTGTAACGTAAACAAAAAATATAAATTAGGGTACGAAAACCCGAAGGTGGATACCTTCCAAGCTTGGATTGACAAGGCTAACGAAGGTTAAGGCACAATTAGGGGTGAAAAGGAATGCATAAGGCAAGAGCCACTGTTTTCCTTTCCACCTCTTTGCCTTGTTTTTCGAGGTTCATAGGGTGTTATTTGCTCACTTCCTCGCTCTTTCTCACCTTTAACCCTTTCACTTAACCATGTTCAACTGCGGTAAAATAGCAATTGTGGGAGGTGGTAGCTGGGCTACTGCCATTGCCAAAATTGTGGTGCGACACACGCATCACATAGGATGGTATATGCGCCGCGACGACCGTATAGACGACTTCAAGCGCTTGGGACATAACCCTGCTTACTTAATGAGTGTTCATTTTGATGTAGACGAAATTTACTTTTCGAGCGATATCAACAAGATTGTTGAAAACTACGACACGCTTGTATTTGTTACTCCTTCGCCTTATTTGAAAAGCCATCTCAAAAAGTTGAAGACACGTTTGCACGATAAGTTTGTGGTTACGGCCATCAAGGGACTTATCTCTGAAGACAATTTGCTGTGCTCCGAGTTCTTCCATCAAGTGTACGATGTACCTTATGCAAACATTGCTTGCATCGGTGGCCCTTCGCATGCAGAAGAAGTGGCTCTTGAAAGGTTGTCGTATCTCACAGTTGGTTGTGCTGATAAGGAGAAGGCAAAGGCCTTCACCGAGATATTAAGCAGCGATTTTATCAAGACCAAGACCAGCCAAGATGTGGTGGGCATTGAATATTCGTCGGTGCTTAAGAACGTTTACGCCATTGCAGCAGGCATTTGCAGTGGCTTAAAGTATGGCGACAACTTCCAAGCTGTGCTTATGGCCAACGCTGTTCAAGAAATGGCGCGTTTTCTTTCGGCTGTTCATCCGCTAGAACGAAATGTCTACGACAGTGTTTATCTTGGCGACTTGCTGGTTACTGGCTATTCTAATTTCTCACGAAATCGCACCTTTGGAACAATGATTGGTAAAGGATATAGCGTGAAAAGTGCTCAAATAGAGATGGAAATGATTGCTGAAGGCTATTTCGGAACCAAGTGTATGAAGGAAACAAACAGACATCTGCACGTGAACATGCCCATTCTCGATGCTGTATATAATATATTGTACGAGAAAATTTCACCCCAAGTGGAGATAAAGTTGCTTACCGATAGCTTTAGATAGTTAAACACCACACGATATGAAAAAGACTGTTCTTATTTTGATGTCCTTTCTTTGCACCTTAATAGCCGATGCAAAAAAGATCGTAACCAGCCTTCCTTCACCAGAAACATTGGCTGCCATCAATGACAGCATCATCAAGGAAGGACATCAATTGTATCTATTTGAAAAACTGAATTGGGAACTCACCGACCTCTTTCTTGCACATCATGGAAGGGAAGAGATGGGTGGGCAAATGACTTACAGGACCAAAAACGGCACCATCATTGCCTTTTTTTGCGACAAATCAATGAAAAACAGCTTATATGAGTTAAGGTACGAGACATCATCCCCAAAGTTTATCGCTGTTGATTCTGTTCGTCAGCTTACACAAGAAGAAAAAGAACTTGTTGTGCGGAAAGATGTCTTGGTTGCTAAAATGTGGAAATTGGCAGATAGTATCAAAGGTGTCTCACCTGAGTTCGGACAGTTTAACGCTGATATCATTCGCATTAACGACCATATAACACGGTTATATCTGCTGACGGGAACGGTAAAACCGGGCATTATTCCCTTTGGGAATGATTACAGTTTCGACTTTACCAACGACAATCGTCTTGTCGCTTTCCGCCGTTATCACCGTTCATTAATTCCAACACAAACCAACCACAACGGTAAGACTGTAGTATCCACAATTCATTCTCACCTTAAAGACAACCCCTATATCACTGCGACAGACATTTGTAACTTTCTTCTTTACGGGCGAGATATTGCTGGTATGAAGTCGTTTTATGTTTATAGCACAGCTTGTGAATGCCTCTTCGCTTATTGGGATGGTGATAAACCAGTCATTAAGATTGAGGAAATACCAAAGGAATAGGTTGCAATAATAAGATAAACGTAGAATTTAAAAGATAAATACAATGAAACGTATTCAATTAGACATCACCAAAGCCGCCCAATTTCTTAGTGAGGGCGCAGTGAAAGCCTACGAGCCGAAAGTGAAAGCGGCGCAAGAGGCTCTTGAAAATGGCACTTGCCCTGGTAACGACTTTTTGGGTTGGCTGCATTTGCCCAGCTCTATCACACCCCAATTCCTAGACGAAGTGCAGGCCGTTGCCAACACCTTGCGTGAGAAATGCGAAGTAATCGTTGTGGCAGGCATCGGTGGCAGCTACCTCGGTGCACGTGCCATTATCGAAGCGCTGGGCAATTCGTTTGCTTGGCTTGTAGGTGATAAGTCAAATCCCACCATTGTTTTTGCAGGAAATAATATTGGTGAAGATTATCTCTTCGAACTTTCTGAGTATCTAAAAGATAAGCGTTTTGGTGTGATTAACATCTCTAAATCGGGTACCACCACCGAAACTGCTCTCGCATTCCGTTTGCTAAAGAAGCAATGCGAAGAACAACGCGGCAAGTCCGAGGCTAAAGACGTTATCGTTGCTATTACTGATGCCAATCGCGGAGCTGCAAGGGCTGCAGCAGATAAAGAAGGTTATAAAACCTTTGTGATACCCGACAATGTGGGTGGACGTTTCTCTGTGCTCACACCTGTGGGCCTTTTGCCCATCGCTTGTGCTGGTTTTGATATCAAGGCTTTGGTTAATGGTGCTGCCGATATGGAGAAAGCCACTGCTCCAAACGTGCCTTTTGAGGAGAACATTGCTGCACAATATGCTGCTGTGCGCAATGCATTGTACACAGAGCAGGGTAAGAAAATAGAGATAATGGTGAACTATCAGCCTAAGTTACACTTCATTGCCGAATGGTGGAAGCAACTTTATGGCGAAAGCGAGGGTAAAGAACACAAGGGTATTTTCCCCGCTGCATGCGACTTTACCACCGACTTGCACTCTATGGGGCAATGGATTCAGGAGGGCGAACGCAGCATCTTCGAAACCGTTATAAGTGTTGAACAACCCGCAAAGAAACTGTTGTTCCCCAGTGATGATGAGAATCTAGACGGTTTGAACTTCCTTGCCGGAAAACGTGTTGACGAGGTTAACAAAATGGCCGAGCTGGGAACGCTGCTCGCTCACGTTGACGGTGGCGTGCCAAATATTCGCGTTGTTGTGCCCGAACTGAACGAATACTATATCGGACAATTGATTTATTTCTTCGAAATAGGTTGTGGTATAAGCGGAAACGTGCTGGGTGTGAACCCATTTAACCAGCCTGGCGTTGAGGCTTACAAGAAAAATATGTTTGCCTTACTAGACAAACCTGGCTACGAAGCCGAAAGTAAGGCTATAAAAGAACGTCTGAAATAAACGCTTTAATTTGCGAAACGCCTCTTCGCTGATAAAAACGAAGAGGCGTTTTGCTTGTTTTTATATTCGCAAATGAACAAGATGTATGCTCACACTTCGCCCAATCTCCCCTTTGGACACGAGCAGGAAGTGAGACTGTATTTGGATAATCAGGGTTTTGAATGCTTCCAACCGCGTGCTGTGCTCTTCGATATGGATGGCGTGTTGTATGACTCTATGCCCAACCATGCGCGTTGTTGGCAGGAGGCTATGAGTAAGTTTGGACTGAAAATGACGGTCGATGATGTGTATGCCACAGAAGGAATGCGCGGTGTTGAAACCATTACACAGATGGTTAAAGAACAACAGGGACGTGACATCACGGAAGACGAGGCACAAATGATGTATGATGAAAAGGCTCGACTTTTTGGGTTGCTACCCAAAGCGCCTGTTATGGAGGGCGTTTTAGAGTTGATGGAGAAGATAAAGGCATCTGGCATGACTATTGTCGTGGTTACAGGAAGCGCACAACTGCCTTTGATTGAACGTTTGCAACACGATTTTAAGGGATTTGTTACAGCCGATAAAATTGTGTCGGCTTATGATGTAAAACGCGGAAAACCACAGCCCGACCCTTATTTAATAGGGTTGCAGAAGGCTGGTAACTTGCAACCTTGGCAAGGACTTGTTGTTGAAAATGCACCAATGGGTGTGCGAGCGGGTGTGGCTGCACGCATTTTTACCATTGCTGTTAATAGTGGCCCCTTGCCAAATGCTATTTTGGCCGGAGAAGGAGCTAATATTGTGTTCGACCGAATGACACAATTACGCGATATCTGGGTGAATAAACTTGGCTCTCTTTAATTGCAAAGCTTGCCGAGTCAAGGCGAGGCTGGTTGATTTTGTTGGGTAAGACGTGTTTTTGAGGGTAGGGCAAAACTACTTGCTATGCCCTAATACGTTTTTTGCACTTCTCTGTGGTGTCCTTCAAATGCTGTTGAAAGTTTGTTAGGTTGTTGTTAAGTGCGCATTTGTAAGCGAGTATATGATTGGGTTGCTGAATTGTTGTTATTTAATTGCAATAGGGCATTTATGGTAACTACAATCGGGGTGGTTTGTTGCAAAAGCTGGCTTTGCTTTTATCGTCAATTGTACTTTTAAAGCATTGCCCTCTCGAACAAATGTGGAAAGCTGCAGTTATATTTATGCTATCATTAGGCTTCACAGAAGTTGTTGATGCTAGGCTACTGTTACTATCCTCGTTTGTTAAATGTGGTTTGTTTCTTTTACAAAAAATGTTTTCATTTCAACTCTTTTTAGCGTAAACTTATGCTGAAAAGTACGGTTTTTGTCTTAAAAATCGGCTCTTTGTTTTTCCTTTTACATCGTTTTTGGGGTTTGTAGGTGCAATTAATACCTTTTTACCTTCCTGTTTGGTGTGAAGATTGCATTTTTTCATCGTCGAAATAACAGCTTTTAGTAGGTAAAAGGGGTCAGTCCTAAAACCCAGTTGTAAGCTTCCCCCTCATGCACATAATTTCATAAGCCTATACAGGAAGAACGGAATATCCGTCACTCCCCTAAACTG
>QWCT01000098.1_pt1 | contig 61594 bp, 74 predicted proteins | sample 1972681 | NCBI WGS metagenome assembly QWCT01 (sample SAMN09866701, study PRJNA288562) | Human oral metagenome isolate pre3_saliva, whole genome shotgun sequencing... | isolation source: mouth | host: Homo sapiens | place: USA: California
GCGTATGGAAATGCGCGATGAAGTTAAGAAGGCTGTTGATATAAACGCTGATAATATTGATGATATTATTACGGATCGCTATATGAAACGACCAGAAGCTTCTGTTGTTATCTCAGTTGAAGATATCGCAGATGCTCTTGGAGTTTCCGTATATAGCGTCCAAAACAATATCGATTTGATTCAGACCGTTATTATCGATAAATTCGGCTATATCGTTATTCCATATGCAGACGATGATGAAGACATTATAATCTCATTAGGGATTAAATTCTAAAAGCTGAGGCTGAGTTAAATACTCGGCTTCTCTTTTTTTTTTTGAAAAGGAGTATGTATGAAACGAACAGAGAAAGACGACTATACAACAAAGCATAACGCTATCGTAACAACTCTATTGACCTTGGCATTTTCTGTAATCTTACTTACAGTTATGCAGGTTCGTTATATTTTCAAGGATAATGAATATAACAAGGTGGTACAGGAACGTGATATGTTCAAAAAGCGCTGGGAGGTTAGAGACAAAGCCGCTACATATTACTATGACGAGTACAGGCACCTTAAGGAAAAATACGACTTAGTCATTAAATTCAAGGAGGACAAATGAAATGACAGAAACCGTCAACTACATTAATTTTGAAAAATGCAAGATGCCTAAACGTGATGAAGCTATGAAAATTCGCAAGAAGAATGCTGAAGAACATATCCATAAATTCGACTTCACAACAATGCTTGATATTGTAGCAGCACGACTTGATGTAGAACCTATTTCTACAGAAGAACATCCAAGCTTTACTCTTCCATTGGCTATCTTTGATGACTATTTCGAGTCTATTAATATTAAACGCTCTGAATGGATGGGTATTATAAACCGTTTAGCAGATGTCCTACGTACTGAGTATGGTTACGATGCTTATGTTGTTATTAAAAGACAAAATCTGGCATCTGATACCCAAGAACTTGTTGTGAAGCTATAATCAACTTTTTACACTCTTCTTATTAGAAAGAGAGGTAAATACTATGTTAAGAAGATTTCTAAGATTTATTGGGTTTTATGCCCTTGCTGCATACGCTGTCCTTGAGGAAGACTATATCAAAGGTCTAATCAAGAAAGGGTATTTGAAGCAAGATGCTTATGCCCAAAACAAACGCTTGGAGGTCACCCGTATGGTGTTGACCAAATTAAAGAAAGAATATTAGTCTGGATTATTTCCAGGCTTTATTTTTTTTAAATTTTTACACCCTACTATATAGAAAGAGAGGTAATAACTATGAAGTTATTTAATAAATTGTTTAAGAAAGACGCTTCGTCTCAAATTGGAGAGACTATTGAAGCTAAGTTGCAAGAACTTAATACAGTACTAGCAAATGCCGAAATTGGTAGTGACGAGTATAATGACGCACTCGTTGAGATCGACATTCTTACTAAGTCTCTGACGGACGTACAGGTTCGGAAGATGCAGAGTAAATCGAAAGTTGAGCCTCAAGTGAAGGCGGCAATCATCACTACCGTAGGTGGTGCTTTGGCTAGTATCGCTGGTATTTTGATCATTCGTGACTATGAAGCCGAAGATGGTATCTTCACTTCGAGTGCGAAGAGTCTGATTAAGAAACCTTATTAATATAATTTGAGAGTGTATACCACTCTCTCTTTTTTTTGGAGGTATAAATGTCTCAAAAAGAATATATTTACTATGAGGACTATTTCACTGACGAGTTCCGAAAAGCCTTCTTTGAAGCTATCGCATTCATAATGGCCGAAAACCATCTAGAAGAGAACGATGAAGACTTTGAAATGTTTCTCATTATGCTGACAACTGAATATGGAGATATAGGGGGTGTTAGTATTTCCGATATTATCAACTATTACAAAGAAGATCTTCGGAAAATCTACTATGCATATTTCAAGGTTAATGTGACTATGTATCTTTCTAAGAATACGGTTAATACTATTCTAGCTAAGATGCAAGATGCTATCCAAACCTATGACCTTGCCCCTACTGATGTCGATTTTCGTAATTGTACAGATATTGTTCTGGAAGATTTACCAGAAGCTGAACGACAGATCTATAATGATATTCTATTAGCCAAACGAGAATATTTCGAACAATCGTTCTATAACCTTGTCTATATTAATCATAATATGAAGGGTGAAAATCGTGCACTAGAGGAGAAATCGCATAACATGAAGTTTGAAGAAAGACGACGTCAGAAGATTATGGCTATGGAAGATGATGAATTCATTCGTCATTTTTGTGTTGAGTTTATTGTAGCTACCAATCTAACCACATACGCCTGGTCTGAAACCGCAGAAGAGTGGGCTGAATGGTGTACCAAAGAATACGGTGAACATTACTACAATCGCTCATTCTATAACCTTGCTGCTGACCACAAACACTATATTGAAGAATGCTTAACAAACGCTATCAATATTATTCGTGACTTATTATAAAGGAGAAAGATTATGAAACATAAATTTATTATCATTTTTGCTTTGCTATTTGTTTTCGCTAGTGCAGGAGTAGGTATTTGGTACTTCTCTCCTAAAGCGCCTAAGGCCGATATTGTTACAATCACCGACCTACACCAACTCAATACTGATGAAGATTGGCAAGGTAAGATTGTACGCTGGGAGGTTACACAAAACTCTATTGATAGCTTTGACGAAGAGAGTGGAAAATACAGTTTCCTAGGTAAAGTTAAAGTTAAAGGCTCTCCTGGGGAAACTTATGGCCAATTTAACATGTATGATATGCCTGACCAACCTAGTGTGCGTAAAGGAGATGTTCTCTACGTGCAAGTAACTGAGCTTGAAGATAATGCTGCTTTTGGGGCAATGGTTAAAGGTGATATTCTTTATATAGAGAAAGGAAAACGTTAATGCATAATGAAATTGTAGTCTACCCAAATAACCTTATTTTAGTCAATGCTATCTACCGTACTCGAATCGCATATTACAATCAAGATGCTTGCGGTCTTAGGATGCATATTGACCCAATCTCATCTGAGAGTCATATTGAAGATGATTTAGATGTTATGGAGAGTATTGCTGATCACCTATTTGAGTTATATCTCAAAGACCCACGAATTGCGGGTAAATTAATTCGCCCACGGTATTGGTATTCTAACACCCGAAAGAAATGGTGTTTCCAATTTCCATTTAAATAAAAATTTTACATATCACTATATAGAATAAAATTTAAAGGAGGACATAAATATGTCTAAAGAAGTTGAAGAAGTTGTTGAAGTTGAAGAAGTTAAGGCTACTGATGTTGTAGACCAAACTAAAGAAGTTATTGATGTACAAGCACAACCTGTTGTTGTTGCGAATGCTGAAGCACAACCTAAGAAAGGGATTCTATCCTGGACTAAGGAACATGCTTGGCAAATCGCAGCCGCAGTTGGAGCTGGTGCCGCAGTAATCTTCTTCGGTAAGAAGGTTTATCAAGCAGGAATGCCTGCTGAATTCGAACTACCAACAGCAATCGAAGAAACTACTGAAGATGTTGTAAATGTTGTTGAAGAAAATGTAAATTCTGAAGAATAAGAGTTAGGGATTAAATTCCCAGCTCTTATCTTTTTTTTGAGGAGGATAAGATGAAGAAAACATATTTAGATAAATACCCATACTCATTGGAGCGGATGCCACACAAAGACTCTGACCGAGTTGATGTTGTTTTGCGTGTCGACCCACTTGAGCCTATGCAATCAACCGATATGCTACTAGACCTAGGTTCAACAAATGATTTTGCATCAGTTGAAGGTATGCCGTTCAAGGTTACTCACTATGATACATTGGCTTCCGAATTACAAGATGGAATGCTTTGTGTAGTCCTTGTCGGATACCAATTATAAAATTTTTACACCCTACTATATAGAAAGGTATCTTGGATTACTTGGTGTACTATGGGAGCACACGTTAATATCGAAGCGTCGGTTCGATTCCGGCAGGAAACAAGAAAACACCTTTCATATTTTTTTTTAAAGGAGAAGCATATGACGAAAACGGATTACAGCGATATCCGTGCTACTAATGTAGCGATGGTCGAGAAAGAGACCAAAGAGACAATTACTTCAGAAACTGTAGAGCGGGTACCAAAGAAGGCAGTCACTACAGCTACTGCTGCTGAGGAACGGAAGCCTGGTCTTATGACAAGACTTGTTCGCGGTATCCTTGGCCCTAATGGTATTCGTGCTATTGGTTCATATTTGGGTCGTGAAGTCATCATGCCTGCTATTAAAGACACCCTGGTTAACACGATTAATACTGGTGTAAACATGGCTGCATATGGCGAAGACCGGTCTCGATATAGCGGATATGGTGGCGGTTGGTCTAATCCATCACGTTATTACAACAACGCTGGACGCCAACAATACACCAATTACTCTAGCGCATATCACCCACAACAACAAGTCTCTAATTCAGTCCAATCAATCAATTCACCTGGACGGATTAAGATTTGGGAAATTGACCGCTATCAAGATGCTAAGGAAGTTCTCGATCTCTTGCGTGGCGATATTATGCGTAGCGGACGTGCCTTGCTAGCTGACTACTACGATTATATCAATCGCCCAAGTGTTGACTATACAGACAATGCATACGGTTGGCGTAATCTAGATAATGTCGCTATTATCCCGTCTGCTGGTAAATATATTCTTGGCTTACCACCTGTTGAAGTTGTTTAATCATTTATAAGAAAAAGGAGAAAATATCATGAATAAAAAAGCAATTTTTACTACCCTCAAAATCGTCGCATTCGGTGTTGTACCATATTTGGTAGATACAACTAAGAAAGCTATTGAAAAAGGACTTGAGTCTGCTAGCAAAGTTACTAAAGTCGTTGACAAAGGTGAATAATAATGTGTGTATTTTTTTCAATATTATTACTATTGTCTATAATTATTATAGGGGGTACGCTATTAATATTATTTGGTAAATTATTTATTATAGCGCTTATCATTTTGTTTTTACTTGCCCTACTTGGGTCTATTGCTGATTAAAGGAGAATTATATAATGTCTAAATGGAGTTTAGAAATCTTTAAAGAAAATATGGAAAAACTTGCTTTCAACTATAAGAAGAAAGAACCATTGATTATGACCGCTGTAGGTATCGCTGGTTTTGCAGCAACTGCTGTATTGGCTTATCGTGCTAAGGGTAAGATTACTCAGATTGTTGAAGAAATTGAAGCTCGCCGCGAATGTGAAATGGAAGTACCTGTTGGTGAAACTGTATTCCGTGTAGTTAAAGCTGTATCCCCTACTGTTACCATGGGTCTCTTGTCAACTGGAGCAATCCTACGCTCTTACCATGTGTTGACTGGACGTAACGCACTTCTTGCATCAGCCCTTGCATCTGCTACTCAAGCTAACCATAAGCTTCGTAAACAAATTCGTGAACAATATCCTGATGACCCTAATGCGCAATTCATCGGTCAACGTGAAGAAGCTCTAGCAGGCCCTGAAGAAGAAGGCAAGAAGAAACCTAAGACTGTTTCTGTAATCAAACCTAATGAAGTACAATGGATGGAATATACATATTTTAACAAGTCTGCCGAATTCGTTAAAGATGACTTGAACTACAACCAAATGTATATTACATCTATTTCTAATGCTTTGTATCAAAAACTACAACGTGTAGGACACATCACTCTTACCGGTTTGTATGACGCTCTTAAAATCCCATTGGAAAAACACGAACGCCGTGCAGGTACTGAACTTGGTTGGACAGATAATGACTACTTCGACCTTGATGTACATGTAGTTATGGTCAAAGACGAAAATGGATATCCATATCCTGTCCCTGTAATTGAATTCCCACCAGTACGTGACATCACATCTTCTGTTGATTTCGCGTCTGACATTTCTGATTACTTGATTTAATAGAATATATTTGGAGGTATACTTATGAATAAAATCGCAAAAGCTGGTCTTTACACATTCCTAACTGTTAACGCTACATACACAGTTTACAAATTGTATAAGAACTTTAAAGACTACAAAAACAAAGAAGGTATCTACGCTCCTGAAGAAGTTGTAGAAGCCGTTACTGACGAAGTGACAGGCGAAATTGAAGCTGTTGAAGAAGCTGTAGAACCTGCTGTCAAGAAAGTTAACACTAAGAAAGTCAAAACATATATTGGCTTTGGGCTTCTTGCTGCTGCTGTAATTGGTGGATACTGCTACGGCTACCGTACTGCTTGGGTTAAACGTAGTGGGTATGCTGAGGAAGCTGAAGAACTTCTTCATTCCCGTATCGATATTCTTAAGGAACATATTGGGCTCCTTGAAGAAGATCACCGCCAATGCGAAATCAAACTTGGGGTAGAGCGTGAAACAATTGTATCAAACGCGATTAACATGCTCCTTCCTGACAAGTTGGCAACTCGCTGGGTATCTTTCGATAAAGACGCATGTGTTCATTCTAACTTCACACCTAATCCTGAATTCGACGGTGAAGAAGTTCAAAAAGAAGTAAACGATGTTTGGGATAAACTCTACGAGAAAGTTGTAGTAACTCCTCTTGACCCTGAAGCAGACAAAGCTCTAGCTGCTTAGTCATATTTGGATGTAGAGAGTAAAGGACTAGGCCGGTCTAAGTACCGGTCTTCCACTATATCCAAGGAGGTTATTACAATGGAAATGAAGTTCAATCAATTAGATTCAACAACAGGTTTTATGATTGTTTATGAAAACGATGACGAGGTATCTTTGGCAGTATTCGATGACGAAACGAATGAAGCTATGAATGTCGATTTACCTATCGAAGACCTTGCCCTGATTGCTGAATGTATCAACTATATTCTTAAAAAGGATGCGAAAAAATGAAAAAAGAAACTATTATAACCGCTGGTCTTGTTACAGGTGCGGTTGCTGGGTTGTCTTATTTCGTTTACAAATTTGTAAAGGAAACTAAAAAACAACTCAAAGAAATGGAGGAAGTCAATCAAGCTAAGACGCAAGAGTTGATGGATACGATTACATTACGTGACCAACAACTTGCCTTGGCTGAAGAACATATTGACGCCCTTATTTTCGGAACCCCTGAAGAACAACCAGATGTAAACGAAGAACTAGAAGAAATGCGTCACCGTCGTATTGAGTCAAGTATTCATGAAGACGTGTTAGCTCCTAGTGAAGAAGAAGACTATCATGCTGGTGCTCAACAAACTGAAGAAGAAGTTGTACATCATAACGTATGGCAAGAAAACGAATATTTCAACGCAGGCGAAGAAAACATCCCTTATCATGTCGTTGAAGCTGCTAAAAATTTGAAAGGAAATGAGGGACAAAGTATGCGACATGATACTGATCCTGGGAGCGTTGAAGCTTGGAACCAATACAAATCGGTTCTAATCTCCCAGTTGTATGATAACTCGCCAGAATTATGCCGTTATGTATCAGAACGATACAACCTAGGTGTACTATTTACAAAAGAGAATATCCATGGAATTATGGATCAGTTCTCTGAATTACTTGAGGTTAATGATACCAATATTGTTCAACCTTACAACGAGCATGATGCTAATATCTGGGAAGATATTCGTGAACGCCGACGCGATTTCTTCGGCCCTGAAACATATTACTCAGAAACATTCCCAGTAACCTTTGGTGAAATCTTATTTGAATTCAGTCAGAAGTTTGAAGAAGATACAACAGAAGGTTGTGCATTGGCAATGGTTGGTTATATGCTCTATAGTTCAGGTCTTCTTGACTGCGAAACTATCGAACAAAAACTTCTTATCATCGCTAAGATCCTTGAACACCGCAATGTTCAGAATGTACCGAATAGCCCTATGAAGAAACTTAGTATGTTTGGACGAGTTGTAGACCATCTTGAACCAAACGATACAGGTTTCGATGTGCGCTTATTTATTGAGTACAACGAATTTATTGGACGGGCATCAGACTTTGAAGAATATTTCAAAGAAATGAATGGAATTGACGATGATGAGGAGTAGTTATGCATGAAGAGTTATTACTAGTTAAATATTCTTTTGACGGTAAGACCTTTATTGCTGACTTTATTCCTACTAATGATTATTCGGCGTTCAAACAATCCTTTATGGATAATACCGTTTTCTATATTAAGAAACGAGATCCAAAAGGAGAGTCGCCGTTTATCGATGACTGCTGTAACGAGAAATATATCGATATGAGTAAAGTTGTCGCGATAGGATTTTAGAGGAGTGAGTTATGACAGATAGAAAGCCAGATTTCTTTAATATTACAGTTGAAGAATTAACTGGGCCTAATCGGAAAGCCGATGCTGTCGTTTCTGCAGACTTTACCTATTTAGATAACCAAGGTGCGGACGTACAAGATATTGTTGTAAAAGGTGGAGCGTTCTACGCAATGTGGGACGGTGAGAAATGGTCGATGGAAAAGAACGATGTTGTTCGTGCTGTTGACCATTATATTAGACAGAAATACATGGAGCTTAAAGCCCAGGGTTATGAACGCGTATCTCTTAAGTTCATGCAGAACGCAGGCTCTGGACTTATGCGTAACTTCGGTAAGTATTGTGAAGATGCGCCGGAGTCATTACAGGTATTCAACTCTAAAATCTTATTTAGCAATTACAAAGTTGCTAGGGAAGATTACTCAACCTTCCAACTACCTTATACACCGACACCTCAACCTACACCCGCATTTGATGAGATGACATCTGTATTATATGCACCAGACCAATTAGACAAAATTCTATGGTGTTTGGGTGCCTTATTTACAGGTGAGATTATCAACATCGATAAGTTTTTATTTCTATACGGCCCTGCAGGAACCGGTAAAGGTACCATTATAAGAATTATTGAGATGTTACTAGGGCAGTATATTGGAGGTATCGATCTAAAACAACTAACTAGTGGTTCGGAGTATGCAACAGGAACTCTACAAGAGCTACCGTTATTGATTGACTCGGATACTGATTTGAGTCGTATTAAGAACGATACTCCACTGTTGAAAGTGACATCACACGAAGAAGTGTTTGTGCGTAAACTTTATCAACGCCCATATCCTGTAACCTTTAAAGGTCTTATTATCACTGCGTCAAACCAACGTGCACAATTCCGTGACTCAGACTCAGGGATTGTACGGCGGTTACTAAAGGCTGTTCCTACTGGGCATCTAATTGCAGGCCCTCGATATAAGGAACTCATGAACGGTATTCAATACGAGTTAGCAGGTATTGCGCAAAAGGCGATTGACACATTCGCTCGTCTAGGTGCTTTCTTCTACGCTAACGATGTGGATATTGAGATGCTTGAGTATGGCGATTCTATATTTGAGTTCGTTCGTGAAAATGTTTTATTGATGCAGAATGACCCAACTCTCAATGAAGTTGAACTTCTCTACAAAGGAATGCTTGAAGATAGGGGATGGGAGACTAATGGTTATAAGAACAGGCTGCGATTAGGTTTACAGCGTTTCTTTGAGACATATACTAAAGATACTAAGGACGGAGACGGTAATCGTAAACGTGACTGGTATCGTGGATTTAAATACGAGGAAGCCTTCCCTGAGACTAAAAAGAAACAGGTAGGAGGCGAATCTAAACCTAAGATTGACTTAACTATGGGTCGAGTTACATCTAGGTTTGACATGGAGGGACGTGACTGGCCTGCACAATACACTAACGAGGCAGGTAACCCATTGAAGAAATGGGATAACGTCACAACTACTCTTAAAGATATCGACCCAACTAAATTGCACTTTGTCCGTGTTCCAACTGAACATATTGTCATTGACTTTGATTGTAAGAACGAGGCAGGAGAAAAAGACCTTGCTAAGAACTTAGAATTGGCTGCTCAATATCCTCCTACATACACTGAGGTTTCTAAATCAGGTGGTGGTGTCCACTTGCATTATTGGTATGATGGTGACCCAACACGCTTGGCTAATCGCATATCTGATGATGTTGAAATTAAGGTGTATAATGGTGGGGCATCGTTACGACGGAAGCTTATTTCTGCAAACGATCTCCCTGTAGCGCATATTTCAAGTGGGCTACCTTTAAAGGAGGACAAGAAAACAATGTATAAGGACGTAGAACATATTATTTGGACAGAGCAGAAACTTAAGAACTTTATTGAGGCTTGTATGCGTAAAGAACACCATGGTGCAACGGCTCCAGAGGTTAGTTTTATTAAAGACAAGCTTGACGAAGCATATGAGTCAGGTGTAACGTATGACCTACGACATATGCAGAATGACGTTCTTAAATTCGCACTCAGCTCAACCAACCAGGCTGCGCAATGTATGAAGATGGTTGCTCAGATGAAGTTTGCGAATATTCCCGAAGACGAGACTGAATCAGTTTCAGAATCTCTTATTTTACCAGATGAAGAAATCACATTCTTCGACTCGGAAGTCTTCTCTAATCTATATATGATTGGTTGGAAGAAGTATGGTCTTGAGGTACCAGAAGCTGTCTACCGAGGGTTAGAAGACTGTATGAGCCTCAGTGATATTGAACGTATCCTTGTTAACAAATGGTGGAGTCAGAACAAAGACAAGATTGGTATTGAAATCAATCCTACACCACAACGTACACGAGAGTTATTTGATAATCACAACATGATGGGCTTCAACAATCTTGGATATGATAACCATATTGCTTATGGTCGCATGCAGGGTGATGATGAGATGCAATGTTATCAGCGTTCTCAAGGTATTATTGAGAGAGGTGATAAGCGGTCTAAGATCTGGGCTGCTAATGAAATCTCTTATGGGGATATTTACGAGTTCCTAGATACTAAGATGTCATTGAAGAAATGGCAAATTAAGCTAGGTCTACGTCATGACGAGTTTGAATACGATTGGACTAAGCCTCTACCTGAACATGCATGGGGTCGTTGTGCGGCATATATGCTTAACGACGTAACCTCAGAGGAAGAGTTATTTAAATCTAAAGACGGTCAAGACGCTTGGGCCGCTCGTAAAATTCTTGCTGAAATCAACGGGCTATCACCTAACGTTAAGACTCAGACACAAGCTGAGAAATTCTTATTTGGTGATGACCCAAATCCTCAAGAGAAATTCAACTGGTATGACCTTGCTGAAGAATTCCCAGGATACACCTATGACAAATTCAAGAAGAAATCTGAATACATGGGTGAAGATCCATCTGAAGGCGGTTATGTACATGCCGAGCCTGGTATCTACGAAGACGTTGTTGTATTGGATATTGCGTCCATGCACCCACATAGCTTAATTGCTATGAACTACTTTGGCCCATATACTCCTAAGTTTGCGGCCTTGGTTAAATGTCGTATGGCTATCAAGCATGGTAATATCGAGGAAGCATCTCACGCCTTTGACGAAGTAGACCCTGAACTATCAGACAAACTTCGTCCATATTTGGAAGGTGGGTCTGTTAAAGGTCTTGCTCATGCGCTTAAGATTATTATCAATATTGTGTATGGTATGACATCAGCTCCTTGGCCTAATAAATTCAAAGACTCTCGTAACATTGATAACTGTATCGCAAAACGTGGTGCCTTATTTATGATTAAGGCTCAAAAGTCTGTTGAGGAGATGGGGTATCAAGCTGCTCATATTAAGACCGACTCTATTAAGATCCCGCATGGTGACCAAAAAGTTATCGACTTCTTAATGGATTTGGCTAATCAATACGGCTACACCTTCGAACACGAACACACATATTCTCGTATGGCCTTGCTCAACCGTGCTACCGTTATTGCTGAAATCGGTTGGCCGGAAGATGAGAAAGGTAAATGGGAAGCTATTGGTGCTCAGTTCGGTAAGAAGACAAACCCGTATGTCTACAAGACCCTCCTTAGCCAGGAAGAGGTTAATGAACAAGACTTCTTCACAACTAAGGAAGTTAAGACTGCTATTTATCTTGACGACCAGTATATTGGTAAGAATGCTCAAATCTATGCTTCTGTAACAGGCCGTGAAATCTCTCGTACTCAACCAAGTAATGTTGCGCAAATGATTCAATCGCGATGGATTAAACCACGATATTTACTTCAACGTGAGTCCCAAGGATTGACGCCTACTCAATTAGAAGAAGCTAAGAAACGTAAGATTGCTGCTGAACTTGGTCTTGAATATCATGATGTCGATTATATTATTTCAAACGGCTTCCCTGATACCATTGTCGACAAACGTGTGTCTGTAACAGGAACCACGGGGTATAAATGGGAGCTTGCAAGTAACTATAAAGGCTTCGATGATATTGACATGACATATTACCACCAACTCGTGCATGATGCTGTAGAGGACGTATTTGCAGTTGGAGACGGTAATATTATCTTTAAAGGTACTAAGTATGAAAGGAACTAAGTATGTTTAAGAGACTTAAAAACTTTATTTCTAAAAAGCAGGCAAAGCATGAGCCTGTCATATTTGGTTTCATTGCTACACTAAGAGGAGAAGATGATCTGGGTGACCGAGTGCCTACTCAGATCTTCATTATCCCTGGTGAAGAGGAAACTAAAATGTATGACGCGGTTAAATCTGATGAGTATAGTACTCTGACCTTATTGGATAATAACCGTATTCAATTCAAGCCTCCTTACAAGTCTACACTGTTGATGACACCATTTTTCTCAGTTGATGAGATTAATGAGGCGCTACGTACAATGCGAGATCAGGGGGCTAGGAACGTTATCGGATGGAATATTCCACTTGATTAGGAGGCGTTATGATATATATAATTGACTCCAATTCGAATAAAACTCCATATCAGGTATTTCGCGTAATAAAGGTTTTCGAAAAGTATGGTGTAAAGTACAAACTACTATCAACCTACAAGCGATGTGGTGATTGGGCAGATCTATATGTTACGGAAATCGATCCTAAAATAGTTAAAGGTATAATGGAAGCCCATAACTATGATCTTAAGAAACTAGCTAAGGCGCCTTATTCTAAAACAGTAACTTTTATGGGTAAACGCCATCCTGAAGCTATTAAGGAATACCGGTCAACTGGATTTATGGATAAGCGACTCAGTGAAATTGTAGACTGGTTTTCTAAGCATCCATATATGTTAAAGGCGGGTATTGTCTATGATGACCGCACGGGGGTATGTCTACCTAGCTTACGTAATGACGATTTCCGAACATTCTTACCTAAGAGTAAGAAAAAGAGTATTAGACAAGCAGCTTTATGTCTAGCATTTGAAGAACTAGGTATTGCTGACGAGTTTGATGGGAATAATCGCAGACCAAGATTAGATAAAGGTATATACGCTAAAGGTGAGTCTAAGTGGGAATAAAATATTTACATCCTACTATATAGAAAGAGAGGTGTTCAATATGAACAAAATGAATAAAATTTTCACTACTATATATGCTGGGTCACTAGCCCTTATAGGAGCGACTATTGCTAGCTGCTACTACAAGGATAGTCCCTTGGAAGAAGGAGTGGACAAATTCGTTGGTAAAGTTAAGAAAACTTTCTCTAACAAAGACTAGGAGTTGAGTATTTACTCAGCTCTTTTCTTTTTTTGTTTCTTTTGTGTGAAGGAGGAAACATGAACCATAAAAAAGAGATAGAAAACGTATATATAAAGAAAATAATTAATATTTTAAAATCTATATTAGACTTCTTATATTATAAAGATGAAAAAGTTATGTTAACTGTACGTATTATAACTGTATTGTGTGGACTATTATCAGTCTTAATTGCATGGTGTGTTAAGATACAACTTTTGTTAAGTATAATAGTGGTTATATTATTTATTAATTTAATTATAGCAGTTATTACAACTCTACAAAGTATTTGGCGTTAAAAAAAAACAAAAGGAGCAATTAAAATGAAACGCGGTAAGAACAACAAAGCTAGACTTGGAGCTAATCTGCTTCGTAAAGTCAATAACACTGAGACTGTTGTTATTAGTAGCCTAGGTGAGCCAGTAAGAGCTTCCGGTAAAATAATGCATGTTGCGAATAGACTCTTCGTTTTAAAAACCATGAAGAAATATATCTACGTAACAAAGGTTAAGCAATTAGATCCAAAAGTCATTAAGGCGATGGATGGTATTCTAAAACTCATCATGAGCGAATATTCATATGGAGAAAATATATACCATGAAGAACCTACAGTTGAGAACGCTCTTATTCCAGAAGAACATAAGGAGGCTTTAAATGGATAAGATCGAAAAGTATGGAATTCCGAAAAGAATACTAGTATATCTTATTTTTATACTGCCTATAGTTTTTGCTTTTATATTCTTTGTCGCATTAGTATTGATTCCCGTATTTGCACCAGATTATGGATTTATTAAATCATTTATAGGAGATTGAAAATGACCAAACTAACACCACAGAACATGCATGATGCACACAAGGAGCTGCAAGAAATCTTTGTTAAAAAGAACACCGACTATGGTAACTCCTTCGAAGAGTCTCTCGAAAAACACGGCCTAATCGCTGCTATTGTTCGTATGGAAGATAAGATGTCCCGTCTCAACACCTTGTCTAAGAACGAAGCGCTTGTGAAAGACGAGTCAATCATTGATACACTCAAAGACCTTTCTAACTACGCCCTTATGTCTGCGGTATGGTTGGAACAGGGCGAGGAAGTGACGACTCCTGTTGATTACCAACTTGTCGTTAATGAGTTACGAGAAAACAGTAGTCCGGAATTTATCGAACTTGTAAATACGCTTGAGCGACTTATTAGAATGGGTGATGTGTCATGGTTAGTTGCAGTCAACGTATCTGCTTTCCAAGATAATACTATGGATATTATCGTTACTGATAAAGACGCTGCTTATGATTACATCAAATACTTCTTTAAAGATAAAGAGAAAACATTTATCTTTGAGCGTATTGATAGAAGCTCTGGATGCATAGCTAAAGCGGTTCGTGTAACAGTTATTGACAAGGCTGAGCGTATGCCTTACAAACCCCAGTTCGACCTTCTAGGGCACAAAAAAGACCATCACACTGCTACATTCGGTGTAGACGATACTGGTCGACCAATCGTGGTGAAGAACCATGGACATGACGAACCTCAACCCGAATAATGGACTGGATATTCTACGGGCAATGAATCCTTCTAAAAAAAGAGGGCGTCCTAAGAAGTTTATAGACGATGAGGAAATCCTTATTTATAAACAAGTAGGTTGGTCTAACCGGACAATCGCTACTAGCCTGGGTGTCTCTAAGGATACCGTTAACCGTAGAGTTCATAAGCTGGTTAAGGAAGGTGTCATTAACCCTGATAGCTACGATTATAATTTCAATAATCCTAGTGCTGCAGAACAACCCCGACGTAAAAACAAAGAGCGTTGGGAAATGTGGCATGGCCCTGGAGTCTAATTTTTACATATCTCTCTATAGAAAGAGAGGTATTTTACTATGAGTAAATTTATGTATCAAGGTATGGAGTATTCAGAAAGCTATATTAAAAAGCACATGCTATATTCTGCGAACGTTAATCGCTTGTACTTGACTCAGGTTCTAAAAGAATATTTTGGAGCACGTTTCACAGACAGAGCGCAACGTAAGTTAGAATTAGTTGAGCATTTAATGTGGTCTTTCAGAGATGAGCCAGACCAAGAAACTATTGACGCTATTGTAGAAGTTACTACAGAATTCAGACAAGAGGTTGAATGGACTAAACTTGACGAAGAAGCTATTCGTTACTTAGGTATTAAGGCCTTTACGGAACTCGATGAAGAAGACCGTAATCGACTTAATACTCTATGGCGCGATTTAGCTAACTAATCGAGGGAGGATACATTCCTCCTCTTTTTTAAAGGAGAATGAAATGGAAGAACCGCAACCAGGACAGGGCGCATTAACCTATGAAGAGGCTTTAAAAGTTCTAGGTTTTAGTGAAGATGAAGATAAAGAGGAGCATCTACCATGAAATTATTCATAACTGATAACGAACTTGAGGTAGGAGCATTTGGTCTTAAATCAATGTTCGGTAGGTCAGGTATCAAACATATGATGGGATATGATAATAATGTCACAAAAGGTATTATTAAAACATTATGTACCATGGAAGGGAAACTTGTTCCTAAATCAAAAATACCTCATATTGACCTTATTGATAACCTATGTGTTAAAATCTTAGGTACCGACCTTTATTACATCTACGCAGCACATCCTACGATTGAGAACCTTATTCATACTAAGCATACAGGGGCTACTCTGCATGGACAGATGATGGAGACGAACTCTGCTGTTATGCAAGTATATCGTCAGTCAAATGGTATTTGCTGGTATATCTCAGATAGACCATTCGAGTCTAATGTTCTCTCACCTATCACAATCTACAATCGAGGCAGTGGGTATTTTGAATTCTATGGTAAAGATGCGCCGATTGGTTCAGACTACTATATTGATGAGTTTAAGGAGTGGTGATATGGGTGTTTTGTATAAAGAACTAAAAGACCACTATGATACTATGACCTATATTCATAACGAAGATGGGACTATTCGTGGTATGACTCTTTGGTTTAGTAATATTGTAGACCCTATTATCTTCAAACGGAAATTCCAGGACTATCGTTTCTGGGAGACTAAGGTGGAAGGGTTCTACTATAAGCTGAAGTATGAAAGTTTCAAGCGTTTATCAGATAATGTACTCGGTGTACAATTTGAAATAGCGTGGGAGTAAAATATTTACATACTACTATATAGAAAGATAAAAGGAGGTTCCAATCATGGAATTTGAAGGAAAACAATATACTAGTGAAGGGTGGTTTTCAGGACTACCTGGTGATGAAACTAAATATACGTTGTTGTTCGATGAGAATTATGACTGCTTTATCACACCTATGGAAATGGAAGAAGCTGAGTACGTTTGGAAAGAAAGTCAAGCGCAACAAGCGGAAGCCATTAAACAAGGTATGAATAAAACAGTTCTAGCCCTCGGATTGGCAACAGCGACGTATGTAGCTTACAAAACCGGGGCTCTGAAAAAAGCCGGAAACTGGTTGAAATCGAAATTCAAAAAGAATGAAGAAGAAGTCGTAGTTATCGATCATAAATAGGAGTTTGGGTATTTTTACCCAGCTCTTATTTTTTTTTTTTAAGGAGGTATACAAATGGGAGCAGATTGTATTGAAATTCCAGTGGAGCGAGTTGAGGTTCGTTTTAAGGATTCCGATAGACTATTAGCAAGACTTACACCAGAAATTATTGGGCCTTATACCGAAGCAACTGCATATGCCGATAACGAGCCCTATATCTCATTTTCAATGTTTAGTATCTTATTTAGGAAACAACAGCGTAGTGGACGGTTTATGACTTTACATGACTGGTCACCTATCATGAAAGCGATTAAAAAAGGTAGCGTTCTAGTAACTTTAATAACACCGCCTACTTTAAATGATATCGTTCTAACACCTTTAAACATGATGTATAATCCTGATATCGATATGTTTGAGTTTCGTGGATCTATTGTGAAAAAGGAGGTCGCTTAATATGGTAAAACAAGTACGTAATTCTGAAGGACGAGTATTCAAGCAAGCTTATGGTTCTCGAACACATGCCCAGTTACTATGGAAGTCTATTGAAGTCCATATGTTCAAACGAGGCGCTATTTTCGCAGATGATAGTTTCGCCGACTACGACCGGTCTACACGTAAAGACCATATTGAAGCACATAAGTACTACGAGATCAAAGCTCGTGAAGAAATCAATCGTATTCGTAAACGTAATGGATTACCAACAATCCCTCTGCGTTCTACTGATTGGCATCACGAAGACCTCGTATTAGACGGATTGGAGGATGAGAAATATGCACAAGTTATCTAATACTATTTATGCATTCTTTATTATTGTTGTGACTAGTGCTATAGTTGCACCCATTGTTATAGGATTGTGTATCTTAGCAGAGAAGTATGAGTCTGTTACTGTCTTTGCTGGTATAATCGCTGGGCTTATATGTTACGCTTATATCAAAGTCTTATTCGATGTTTTACGTGAAATATTTCGTGAAGACGAGGAAGATGATAAATCTACTGAACCTAAAGTTGTATATTATTATAACTTTAAAGACCCAGGACAAGCCTGTGTATGGACGCCTTGGGATAAAGATAAGGTATGGCATAGGATAAAAGAATGCAGCGACCCTTATATTGAAAACTTAAATTATCGTTTTGTAAAAGTCTTAGAGCGGACAGGTATTGACCAAGTCCATGCTGACGACCGTCACAAGCTAGCACTTATGTTCTCCTACCTTAATTCTGTAGTTGGCGAGAAATATGGTATGACTGATATTGACTTCTTCAAGGCCTGGACACTTGGTAATATCGCTATCCTTATTACAGTCAACCCCAAAGGCGACCCACAGCAATACGCTTATAATTACGACTATGAAACTTTCGTTAGTTCCAAAGATACTGACGATACTCGCTTTGTCGTCGTCGTAGATGAGGACGGTAGTTTATCTTATACTGCCGGTCTAAAAGAAGAACTAATCAATATGTATGATTTACGGAGGAATTTAAATTGGTAAAACTACCACCACTCAACAAACCAAAGATTACGAAAGTGAGTCAGAGTATCAAAGATATTCTCCAACCAGCTTTCGATGTCTTAATGATGGATCCAAGTAATGAGGAAGAGTATATCGCTGACGTTCAAAAGATCCTAACTTCTATTGTTGCTGGAGCTTATTATCGTTTTGATGCTAAAGACCTCTGGGACTTATTCGAAATGGACTGTGTATTCATTGGAACTCGCATGTCTTGGCGTACTCAGATGCCAAAGAACATCGTTACCCTTAAGCGTATCGTTGAAGCGAATGAAGACAAACCCATTATCGACGTCTTTATCTACGATGATGACGAAGGTTTTAAATTCGATGTGCGCGTGATTAAACCTATTAAAAACCAAGGACAAAATAAATGGTACTAGGAGGTTCCTAAATGAGACGACCAAGTAATGTTAAACGAGAAGATAGACATGCTACATTTATCGTAACAATGCTTATGTTATCTGCATTCTTTTTACCTATGATTTATATCATGTGGTATCTTATTGTATCCGCACCTAGCTTTATCCCAATTATTAAAGGTGGGATTATGGTGTTTATTGCCGCTATCTATATTACAACTGCTGTTAAGATATGGATTGCTTGTTACAAAGGTTATGTTATTGTAGATGATGACACCGACAGGGGGTATAAATAAATGACAGATAAAAATTCTTTTGATAAGTTTATTAAAAACATGACTATTATGATTGAAACTGCTACCTTACGTAAAGAACTGACAAGACGCGTCCTCAGTGAATTAAGTCAACGTAATGTCAAATGGGCAACTAAGTTTGCGAATGCTGTACTTGGGAATAAGGCTATTCCTTATACCGAAAAAGAAGTACAAGACTGTGATGCAATCTGTGACTTATTCACAAAGACATACGTGAGTAATATGGGTATTTTCGACAGTCCGATTAAACCGTATGATCTATGGAAAGTCGGTGAGTTGTTCTTTGTTCGTAAAGACAATGAGGATGATATGCAGAAAATTTCAGACATTGTTCTTAGCAATAGAACAACTCCGTCACACATGTATATTGTTGCTGTATCTGAAGGAACGCTTGTTGCAACGAAAGTTAATACTCTTGCTTTTATCAGAAACCGAACTGAGCTCGTCAAACCTATTCCAATGATTGTGAATAAGAAGGAAGAAGAACCGACTACTGCTGAAGAAGATGAAACGCTTCCTAATAGGGTCTTAACTCTTTCTACTTTACAAAAGCATATGCGTGCTATGTTGGATAATGTTCAGCCTGATAAATTGGAAGAAGTTATTATAGGTAGTCGAATTGCACGGGCGATCTTCTGTAATATGTATCCTGTAAAATACGAGCTCTTTACTCGATATACAACGACTTTCTTATCCATGGAGCCTGAAGATTTCTCAGATGATATGAACAAGTTAGCAACCCAACTTACTATCATCTTCTCTTTCATTGATATTAATCTTAATGCCCTGTTACTAGCCTATGCTATTTATCATCACCATGATAACGCTGAGCTTGATATCAATAATGTTGTGTATAATATTATTGAAGTCGCTGATATGTTGAGAAAGGATGGGTCAATCTAATGAAGCTGCTCTGCACACATAGCTATTACGCTAGACACCACAAGGAACTCGCAGAGTTTGTTAAGAACCCTGAACGAGATATTGTATTGATTAGCGATACTGCTGTTTCAAAACCACCTAGCTTTGACTATTTTGTAATTGACAACGATACAGGAAATCAAATTGGTAATTTTCATGCCAACCTAAATACATATTTCATAGAGAATAATCATCAGCTTGCTACTGAGATTCAAGATTCTGCAAACCTTAGCGTCCGTCAAACGTTTCTTAACATCCCACAGTTCTTATTTAAACAATCCGAGGAGGATCAATAATATGTCTATCGATAAAACCACTCTAAACCGTATCCGTATTGCTATCCAACACGCTCTTTGCTCTACCATTCATAATGATATAAACCATAAGTCTATGGCAGAAGCTTGTGTGGATCTGGGTATTATTGAAAAAGCAGAAGACTTTGATACTGAAACATTCGACCATGCCCCAATCTTATTTGAAAAACTCTGGGAGAAAATCGGTGATAGCCACTACAAATCACCTCTCGAATTATTCGAGGCTTGGGGTAAAGATGAAGTTGCTATTTACCGTCTTGGTGATGAACTTGAAGATTTTCCCGAGTCTGCGCTCGCATGGGAAGCAATTTTTAATGCTATCTCTGATGACGAGCCAACTAGTAACTTTCTATTTGTTGGTGAGGACTTTGCTAAACTATACATTGACCGTACAGTTGCTGAACTCAACGACATGCAGCGTGAAGCCTTTGAACTTATGCAGGACTATATCATTCGTAAAGAAGCTGGGCATCTTGGTCTGAAAAAGGCAGCTCGACTCTTTGGACGAAAGAAAGATGAAGATGAAGATGAAGAGTTTACTACCAAGAAAGGTCGTAAGTTCATTAAAATGTATAACCCTGAAACAGGAGAATACCTCAGGCCGCTGATTAAACCTATGACTCATGAAGAAGCTCATGGTAAGAAGGAACCGGTGAGGGATATTAAAGTTAATTTCAACAAAGAAGCTTGGGATAAACTTAAATACGAGCATGATACAGATCAATCTCATTTTAAACTTGATGGAGCTGCTTTGTTTAATCCTGATAAAGGAGTTCTTGAAGTCACATTAGAGAACGATAATGATGTTGAGCAACTTGTCGATATCCTTAACAACCTTTCAGAGCTTCCAAAAGATATTGGGGAGGGTACTAAGAACTCTGCCGAAATCTTCTGTCGTGTAACAGGTAAAGGATATATGGATTTTAATAGATACGGTGCTATACTCTGGGCTATGTCGCCTAAAGATACACTTAACTTACCTTTTGTTGTAGATAAGACTGTTAGAAAAATTAACCTTATTGCCGAATTAGCAGACCTTGATCTCAATGTGTTAATTCTCGTCTATGCTATATATAAGGCGAAATACGAACCTGCCAACTACCCGTATGGTTCTAGCGATGTCATCTTTGATATCGTCGACTCTATGCTTGAACTTAAGAAAGAAGGTATGATTCAATGAGAATTGTAGGAAGAACTAATCTTGTTAAAAGTATCCGTGCTATTGAACTTATGATGAAAAATGACGATCGCTGTAATCTCCAAGCTTTTACTTGGCTAAAACCTATCGCTAAACTACTTGGCTTTAATTTCAATAATGACGGGGAATTCTGGAAATCCATCCCTTATATCTTTACCGACCTATATCGTGCTATCCCTCTACGTTATCGTATTGAGTCTCCTGCTGCCTTATTCAAACTCTGGGTGGAAGACCAAGTGCTAGTTATCAAGTACGACGACTATCAAGAGTACTTTGCTAACGAAGATAAGTTAAAAGAATGGGAGTCTCGATACAATCAACATTATAATACTAGTATCTTTACACCATCGTTTATTTTCGTAGTAACTGCCGATAAAGTTAAGGCATTTAGTCAATACGATTATGAGGAAGGAATTGATGGTTGGTGGTATAAGAAAGTTATTGAACTATTCGATGAATATGAGGATGGTGTGAATAACGGTGTTCAAAAAGATATTGATTTGAAACTATATAAAATCATGGATTACTATGCTTGTTATCGAACAGACCCTTCTTTCAAGGAGTTCGCAGACAAGGTGTTTGAATACATGGAACCTTATAATAAGGAATTCCTACCAAAACATGCCAACCTAGGTCGTAAATTCGCTGAGCTATTTAACCAAGCCTTTGACGCTTACTCTGGTGTAGGCGGTCGACATATTTCATCGCCATACGATATCCTATTACTATGGGATCGTTATAAAGTCATCTTCGCATTCGCTGATGAAAATGGTTATATCAGTGAACAAGAATACCGGCGCATCCTGGATACAAAATGGGATCAAAACGAAATGATCTTCTTCATTTGTAAAAATGGTAGCGTACGGTATCAGAAGACTCGTAACGGATTGAAAGGGATGGTTCAAAAAGGACTGCCTCCTGAACTAGACAAGAAGTTCCACATCCCTGAAGAAGTACGTGTCCTAAACCCTAATCTCTCTCCCGATACTGACGCAACTACAGAGTTAATTAACGCTAAAGTAAATAGTAGAGTCTTACTCATGGATCTACTTGATATGAAGTATGACCGTAATTTCCTAGAATACCTAGAAAATCTTAAACGAAGAAACCCTAACACCTCGTATTTCAGAGCTCAGCAAGTTAACGCCTTGATTGAGTTGACGGTTAATACTGGTGATTTGGTTGGTATCAAGTTTGATACTGAACGCCTACACTATATCTACCTCGATTTACTTGAAAGAAACATACCATTCTACGCAAGCGATATTGTTCGCAAGATCAACGACCTATTCAAGGCCGGTTCTTTCAGAATAGGCTAGTATTTTTACTATAATACATATGTAACTTATTACAAAGCTCTTAATAGAGGAGAGAGATGGAGAGTTTTGTACTCATATATTATAGGTAATAAAATTCTACAAATCTCCTCGAAAGTTTTTAAATTATTTTGCTATAAAAGGAGGATACAAAAATGGCAAATGCACAAGATATCACTTTAGAAAACGTTTGGATCATGTTCCCTAACTTTGGTGGACGTGTTACAGATCATAACAAGCTTGGCTCTCGTGAGTTTAGTGTTAAACTTGATCCTGCAGTGGGAGCTGAACTACAAGCACAAGGGTTGAATGTTAAATTCCCGGCTGAAGATCAACCTAACGGTAAAGTCTTCTTGCCTGTTACTCTATCTAACGGCCCAACTGTTCAACCATGGGTTAAAGTCGTTCTCGTAAATGATGGTGTTGGTACTATCTTAGACGTGACTGACCCTGAACAACTTGCTATGTTGGATACTATCGCCCCTGGAGCTCGTGCTAACCTTATTCTTAGTCCATACCACTGGACAGTTGGTACTAACTCAGGTATCAAAGCTTATGTTAAGAAGCTCTATATCTACTTAGATGATATCGATCCTGAACTTGCGCCGCAGCTTGCATCATTCGAACGTGATATTCGTTATCTATAATGTCTATCCCGCACACCTTGGGTATAATCTCACTTAAACCTAAGCAACGGGAAGCATGTGAAAAGTTAAAGTCTGGCTCTATATTAATGGGAGGTGTTGGCTCAGGTAAGACATATACGTCTATATTCTGGGCCGCCTCCCAATACGGGCCTGATTTTTTTACGGAAGAACGCCCGCTCATTGTCATAACTACTGCAATGAAACGGGACTTAATTGAGAAGGGTGCTACCAAACCTGACTGGCAACAATCCCTGGAGAACTGCGGTATATATCATTATATAGTAGACTCTTGGCAGAATGTTCATAAATACACTGAAATAAAAGACAGAGTATTTATTTTTGATGAACAACGAGTTGTCGGTTATGGTAAATGGGGTAAGTCCTTTATCAAGATATGCTGGAACAGTAACAAATGGATATTGCTCTCAGCTACACCTGGTGATGTATGGATGGACTATATGACCACCTTTATCGCTAACAAGTTCTACCGTAATAAGACGGAGTTCACATCTCGTCATGTTGTTTGGGATCCTTATGTGAAATTTCCTAAGGTGAAGAAATACATAGGAACAGCGGTTCTTGAGAAATACAGAAACCAAATCATTGTACCTATGGAAGACACACGCCAGACGGTTCGACATAGAGACTATATCTATGCTGAATTCGACCAGCAAGCATTGTTGACTCTGGCTAACACAAGGTGGAATCCTTACACAGACGAGCCTATATTGAACATAGCTGAGTATACCCAGTTAGTTAGACGGATTGTTAACACTGACCCAGATAGGATTAGGATTGCTGAGAAGGAGATATTATCTAAGGATAAGATTATCGTCTTCTATAACTTCAACTATGAGTTGGATATCCTAAAAGATATCTGCGAACGTAACAGCCTTCTATATAAACAGTGGAATGGTTGGGCACATGAGCCTATACCAGATGCTGACAAATGGGTATATCTTGTACAATACACTGCAGGGTCAGAGGGATGGAATTGTGTTACAACAAACGCTATCTTATTCTACTCTGTTAACTATTCATACAAGGCTATGGAACAATCTGAAGGCCGTATCGACCGAACCAACACACCATATAAGGATCTATATTACACATATCTCACTTCTCTTTCTAAGGTGGATAAAGATATTCTTAAGGCGGTTAGGGATAAGAAACGGTTTACAGAAGCTGCTTGGGCTAAGAAACAAGGGTTTGTACCTATTGATATACAAATAGAAAACTTAGAACAGGAGTGGTTATATGGCGTCGAAATTGGAACGTGACTTCCAAAGAGACCTCGTTAACAGGCTCAGAAAGGCCTATAGGGGCTTCATATTGGTCGCTAAGACAGACGCTGGGTCAGTACAAGGGATGCCTGATTTAATCGTCCTATGCGGCTCTCAGTACGCTCTACTGGAGGTTAAACGCTCTGGTACAGCTAGTAAGCGACCGAACCAAGGATATTACATAGACCACTTCGGTAAAGATACCTTCACTTCCTTTATTTATCCTGAAAATGAAGAAGAAGTTGTATGGGGTATGTGTGAATTCTTTGGGCTAGATCCGAATATCTATCTCGATTTGAAACGGGGTAGGTAATAAACTTTCTACTATTATATATGTTAAAGGAGTTATATAATGGTTATTATCGAACTTAAACATTACTTCAGCGGTATGGTACAGACTGAGCTATATTCAGCTCCTTATTCTGATGGCGCGGTTACAGCGTTCAATACATTCGCAGAAGCAAGAGATGAGCTCTTATATAAAGGTTATTCTCGACTTAATATGGGTACATATGACCCTATTGAAACTGGCGACAAAGCTAATATATATCATTATGTTGATGATATGGATAAGCCGGTAACCTTTGACCCAACTTTAGGGGTATTAAAGGAGACTATTGCCACCATCAGAAAATTAAAAGTTGGACGGGGGTAGTAAATGGAATGGATACCACACTGGAATCTGATTGGGAAACATGCTATATTATCCCCATCAGGCTATTCCTGGTTAGGTTATGATGCCGAGAAGATGGCTAAAACCTACGATAATAAACAAAACGTTGCGCGTGGTACGGCTCTACATGAGTTAGCATCGCAATTAATTAAGTCTAGAACAGAGCTAGCGCCTAAAAAGAAGGCCCTAAACCTGTTTGTTAACGACTGCATACGTGAAGGTATGTCATCTGAAGTACTATTATATTATTCAGATAACTGTTTTGGTACTGCTGACGGTATTAAATGGGATAAAAACGCTAAGGAATTACGTATTTATGACCTTAAAACCGGAGTGTCAAAGCCTTCATTCAGCCAATTGGACATCTACGCTGCACTATTTTGCTTAGAATATGGTGTAAATCCTAAGAAAATTACCATTATTCAACGTCTTTATCAGGGAAATGGTTATACCGAACAGGTTACAATCAATGATAAAGCCCGTGTTGAAGGTGAAAATGATGGTAATATTACCTGGATTATGTCTCATATTAAGGAAATGTCCAGCGTTATTGATGCAAGAGAGGCCGAAATCCGACCTTTGAAGTTCTGGTAAAGGGCTAAAATGGTAGGATAAATGTGTAAAATTCTACAGTTTTTGAAGAAATTCGCTAATTTGCCCCTGACAAAAGTGGCTCAAAATTCGTGATTTTCCCCAATTTTCCCCAAATAAAACTTGGGGATTGAGCAAAAAACTTGGGGATTTTACCCATTTTTGGCCATTTTCCCCAACTTTGAGGTATTTTTGATCCGGTTTTTGCGCCACTTTTTTGGGTCTATTTTTGCTATAATTTGATAGTAATTTTAGACCTATTTTTGCATATTCTTGAGAGGTTTCGTATGCAGTAAAAAGTGGCGCAAAAACCGGATCAAAATTCGAGTTAACTTGGTGATTTTGGTCTTTTCCCCATGTTTTCCCCAAGATTTTCGTTAAATCCCCAGATTGAAGTTGGGGAAAATTCGAAAGCTTGTCAGGGCAAATTTGGGAAAAAGGGGTCAAAAAGGGGTGTTTTTCGGGTATTTTTCCTAAAATAAATTAGTTTTCCCCAAAATCCCACGGTTTTTTCAGAAAAGTTTTAAATATATTAATTAAGATTATATGTGTTTATTGTGGTATATTATGCATATTTATATATTGTATTGAATTATATATATATTATATTATTTTTTAATAATCTCGCGCGTACGAGAACTATAATATAAATATATAAAATTACCTAAATAAATAAGGTTTTCTAATCAATAAATATAAAAAGTTTCTAAAAAAACGTGGGGATTGTGGGGAAAACATATTTATTAAAGTTTTTCGATGATTTTTGAGTTTTTCATAGAAAATAGCCTTTTTCACAATCTCATACAAAAATAAAATAAAAAAAATGTGTTTTGTACAAATAGAATTCTCTACGACTGGAAGTATGGGCCGGTCAACACAACCTGATATTATTTATATAAATTCCAAACTGCGTATACAATCTTTTGGATTTTCCCAATTCCCTTACAGTTAATTTTCATTTGGTTTGTAAGTTTGTATACCTCCTTTCTAATATATATTTTTTTTTGCGTTCATGATACAAGTCGGTTCAGCACGTCATATTCCTAACCCGGAAATACGGAGTATGAAAATCAACAGCCGACAACTACTATTCACTAGTAAAAATCAGATCAACTGCTAGCATCTTTTTGGTGAGAGTTTTTCAGTGTTAGCGAAAAGATTGTATACGTGGTTTAGAGTTTATATAAATAATTTTTGGAAGGTCGGATGTTGTTTATGGATGACCTGGTTGTATGTGGAAATCGGTATTTTCTTGTAAAATTCAAGAATTGGAGAAGTAAAATGCCTGGAATGCCCCTCAGAGGCTCCAGAATGCCCTGTATTGAATTTCGTTGGTAGAGTCGGTAAATAGTTCCACTTTATGCTAAAATCGCTCTACGGGCCTGCTAGAGGCCTTAAACGACGTGTTAATATTTAGGCTATTTTTATTATTTTGAGGAGGATTTGACATTGGATTTCGAAAATGTCTTCGAAAATGAAGACGAAATCATGGATGATTTAAGTCAACTTTCAGAAGAAGGACGCGAAATAATCCTCAAACATTATGGGGTAAAACGTCGTTCTGGACGCTATCCTTGGGATCCATTATTGCATTTACCGAAGAACCATAAGTTTATTGAAGAGCGTGATGAGCTCAAAAAACGAGGCTTTTCGGACAATGAAATTGCAAAACAAATGGGTCTTTCTACAACAGTTTATCGGTCAAAAGTAACGATTGCCAAGGAAGAAATGAAGCAATATAACATGCAACGGATTGCAAAATTGCAGGATGAAGGCATGATTATTGATGATATTGCCAAGACAATCGGGACTACTGGACAGACTGTTCGGAACTACATTGACGAAATGAACAACCCGAATAAGTCCTCTAGAGCACAACGAGTGCAGACTGAAGCTGTTGCAGACACTCTAAAAGATGCAGTAAAACGCTCTAAATACGTCGATGTAGGTAAGGGTGTTGAGGTTCAGATGGGAATTTCTAAGGAAAAACTCAAAGCTGGACTAAATGCATTGGTAGAATCGGGTGATTATGAGGTACATAACCTCCGTATTGCCCAAGTTACGGACAAAAACAACTCCACTCCGGTTAAAGTATTGACTGAAGCAGGGGTTGAACGCCGTGATATCTATAAAAACATGGATAAAATCCGTCCTGTTCAAGAGTTTGCCCTCGATGGTGATGCTCGTATGTTCCAACAAATGGAACGACCGAAGTCTATTGGCTGGGATCGTGTTCATATTAGGTATGGTATACCTGATGGACAGAAGGGTCACGGTACAAATGACGATGGCGCTATGATGGATGGTGCTATGTTTATTCGACCTGGTGTTAAAGACCTTAACCTAGGTAAAGCATCTTATGCTCAGGTTCGTATTGCTGTAGGTGATACACATTATCTTAAGGGCATGGCTTTGTATGGTACTGAGGAAATGTTTAAGAATGTACCTAAGGGTACTGACATTATCTTCAACACCAATAAGACGAAGGATAAGGCCCCTGAGGACGTCCTGAAGCCGCTTAAGAAGAACCCTGAGGGTGGAGCCCCGATTGATGGGCCGAACCCATTTGGAGCCACTGTGAAGCGTCAGAACGTGCTTGTAGATAGCAAGGGTAATCCTGTGTATAAGAAGGGTGTGACTGATAAGCATGGTAATAAGGTTCCTGAGATTGGATCTGTTAACATTGTCAATGAGGAAGGTGACTGGGCCAGCTGGTCTAAGACACTCTCCGCTCAGTTCTTATCTAAGCAACCAGTAAGCGTAGTTCATGAACGTCTTAAGGCAACCATGAAACAAGTTCAAGATGAGTATGATAGTATCCAGAAGGTTACTAATCCTGTCATCAAGAAACAATTACTGGAGTCATTCACATCTGATCTCGAGTCTAAGCAGGTACACTTGAAGGCTGCTGCACCTAAAGGTTTCCAGGGTCATGTCATCTTACCTGTGCCTGATATGAAGGAGAATGAAGTATTCGCACCTAACTATAAGAATGGTGACCGTGTGGTACTGGTACGTTATCCTCATGGTGGACGCTTTGAGATGCCAGAGCTTACTGTTAATAATAATAGTATCGCTCGTAAGATGATCTCTAAGAACAGCCCTGATGCTATTGGTATTCACCCTAAGGTTGCATCTAAAATGTCAGGGGCTGACTTTGATGGGGATACTGCATATGTTATCCCTAACAACAAAGGTAAATTCAAGACTGCCAATAGTCTTAAAGAGCTGGCTAACTTTGATCCTAATATGTATCAAGATAAGCCTGGTACATTTAAACCTATTGAAAAGAAATACCAGCAAACTTTAATGGGGGTCGTTTCTAACCTCATTACTGATATGACTTTGCAAGGCGCACCTACTAGTGAGATAGCCCGTGCTGTTAAACACTCGATGGTTGTTATCGACGCAGAAAAACATAAGCTTAATTATAAGCGGTCTGCTGAAGAGAACGGTATCGATGCATTAATGAAGCGGTATATGACTCACGTTGATAGGGTTAAGTATGGAGAACTAGAGCGATGGAATCCTAAGACTCGTAAGATGGATAGGGTTATCGATCCGGATAAGCTTAAGAAAGATTTAAACCCGGATGCTAAATATACATCGGCCTCTACAATTATCTCCCGTCATAAACAGACCGTCATTACAGACGGGTACCAAGTAGAAGTACCGGACTATAAATCTAAAAAGGACGGGGCTACGAAAATGGTATGGCGAAACAAGAAAGAAACTTACGTCATCAACATGTTGAAAGACGCAAACGTTCTTCTTGGCCCGAACGCTACTAAGACGGAGCACCACTACGCGGACTATGTGAATGATTTGAAGGGGTTCAAAAATAAGGTTGATGAGGAAATGGCTAACATAAAAATGCCGGCCCGTGATCCTAAGGCTGCCAAGATCTATGCATCTGAAGTCCTATCAATGAAAGAGAAAGTAGATCAGGTCAAGGTCAACCGTATCAAGGAACGACAAGCACAACGTATGGCTGAAGTCACAAGTAAAGCTGAGATTACTAGACGATCTGAAGATGAAGTCTTGAAGAAGGATGACATCTCTCGTATCAAACAACAAGCTCTCAACAAGGCTCGGTCTATGGTAGGTGCTGGACGTAATCCTGTTAAGATTACGGATGATGAATGGGATGCAGTACAAGCTAATGCTGTGTCTGGTACTCTCCTAAAAGAACTAGTGTCCTTCATGGATGACGCCCAACTCAAGACTCTTGCAACACCAAGAGAGAACAAAGTAATGACTGATAGTCGGAAGGCTAAAGCTAAGGCACTCCTCGCTAATGGTTACACTATCTCTCAAGTTGCTGAAGCAATGGGTGTAAGTCCATCAACGATTGGTAAGATCAAGAATGAATAGCCCCATTCAACAGGGATATGTGTGTAACAATACATACAATAGATTGTTAGTTCAATCTCGTTCACGCTATTGGTTATACCTAACAGGATACTAGTATAGTTACTTTATAGAAAGGAGAAGTCATGCTGACAACTGAAGACAATCCATTCAATCCTTGGACTCAGTATGAATTGTGGAGACGCTGGGACATTGATCATGGTTACAACCTTGAGTCTTACTTAGCTTCTCTAATGCCAATGTTGAATTCCAGTTCAACTGAAGACTATGAACACGCATGGTCAGTTGCTGTTTCTGAAATACTTGAACAAAATATTTTTGGTAATTTAAAACTTGTTCCAAAGCCAGATGATTATGAAGAAGACCTAGAGTTCTTGAAGGATTCAGAAGAAGAAATCAAACTCTAACACCCCCGGGGGGTCTGATTACAGCCCTCCCCCTTTATGCATCGGCGGTGGTGTCAAAAATTCCCCCGTTGCGATTTTTTCCAAAATGTTTTTGGATTCTAACAGGCCGACTTACTGAACCGAGCTTCACCACCTACGTGCGTTTGCTCCTTTTACACGTAAGCTGGCGGATTAGATTCTAGACAGGACTGGGGTTTGATTAGAAGTCGACTAAAGTCGGTCTATTCGAGTCCAAAACCGTTAGGAAGAACTCGAAAAGATTATTAAAGAAAGGAAAAGTGTCATGGCAGCTACAAAAACTACTTATAAAGTTGTTGCTCCTGCCGGAGTCTTTGTTCGTAAACATCCTGAACAGACTGAAGAGAACGTGGTTCGCTTAGCCGAGTTTGGTGAGCGCCTTATCGTACTTGAGGTAGGATCTGAATGGGTAAAAGTAGAAGACGGATACGTGATGAACCAACCGTACATCATTGAACCCGATCTGACAAAAACTAAAACTAAGAAAGAGGCTGAATAGTTATGACAAATGAAGTCGTCAATTATGATACTCCTCAACGGGCCTACAAACCTGCACGTTCGCCTGAACAGCGTGAAATGCAAATGATGGCACTTGCGATGGAGCTATCAGAAAAACGTCTTCAGGAAGGAACTGCTTCGGCTTCGGAGATCGTATACTGGTTAAACCAAGCCAGCCCTAAAGCTCGTCTTGAGCGTAAACAACTTGAACTACAAGCAGAGTTATTGCAAGCACGTATCGACTTGATTCGTAGCGACCAACAAGCTGAGCTTGATTTCAAGGAAGCTCATAAAGCATTCCAGGGTTACGCTGGTAAACCGGAGGAGATTATCGAAGGTACTTTCTATGAAAAGTAGATTGACCTATACAGAGATGTCTAAATTTGAGTCTTATACAGAACGACTTGAGTATCTTCGTTTGCGTGGAGTACAACACGAAGCGCCTCGAGATATTTCTAACCGGTTCTATAAGTCCCGAGCTTGGTTGCAATGTCGAAAAGAAATTATTCGACGTGACCTTGGACAAGACTTAGGTGTTAGAGGAGTTTATATAGACGGCCCTATAACCGTCCATCATATGAACCCTTTAACTAAAGAAGACATCGAAAACTTGACCGAGAATTGTTTCGATCCTGACGGACTTATCACGGTCTCAGACTATACCCATAAACGTATCCACTACGATCAGAAGGAGTATCAACAGTGGGTGGAACGTAAACCGGGTGACACAAAACTATGGTGAGGATGAGTAATGCAAACAATCTATGAAGATGTGCTCAACTTCGTCGGGGTGGTACATGATCCAGATCCAACAACCAATCGTGTAGTTAATACTCAAATCAGTATTGCTATCGATTCGGCTTTGGGTGTGTTAGTCCAAAACGGTATTGGACATGCATGTAGTGTATTAGCTGAGCCTAATCTAACATGGGCCGATTTCTTCTATGGTCACTTGGATCTTGAAGAGGGGATTAAGCGCCGCCTCGAGAATGAGTCCTTTGCAAAAGCTTACGTTGGTATCAGTACAATTATCGCATATGATCCACCGCAAGCATCAGTCTTGACCGCACTAAAAGAAGCTCGAGATGAAAATCTTACTCGGGCTAGATGGGAGGTAGAGTATGTCAAACACGACGTATGACGACGATAAGTTGCTCCACTCTGGCCGTAAGGGTATGAAGTGGGGGCAGCATATATTCGGTCGAAGTCGCGCCTCAGCATTTAGTTCTAGACGACGTCGTAGACTGGAAGGCGGTCTAAGTGAACATGAGCGTGAACTCGCTGTATTAAATCTATATCGTAACCGCGACCGAGTTTCGACTAAAGTGTTGAAAGATAAAGTGTCTCGTATTGAGACTGAACAAAAGCTTAAAAAGCTTGCTGAAGCACCGGCTATTGCTCGTGCCGAAGCCAAGAAGAAACGTCAACAAGCACGACTACAGTTTGCTGCTAAAGCTGCTTCTGCGGCTCTTGATGTTTACTCAAAATGGCCTAATCAATCTGTAGCCAAGAAGTTTGACCCTGCAAAACAAGGGAAAGAACTTAAGAAGGCTCTTGAAGATTTCGAGTATCGTAAGGGTATGGCGAAAGCATTTAAAGATGTACCACTTACTTTAACTAAGTTTGATGGTAATGTTAACGTAGATACTAGTAAACTATTCCAATCAGTTAATGTGGCTGGGGTAGATGTATACATTCCTGAAACAATTAGAAAGGCTAAGGAACTTATGAAACATTATGCGGTAGGTGGGACTTTAGATGGGGTTTATATTCCGTCAAATGAAGAAACACTTCTTCAATACGGTAAAAAAGGTATGAAGTGGAAGAAGAATAAAAATCCACTAGCTGAAGCCGGAGATCATCTTGCTGAAGACCTTGTGTATGCTGTTGATAAGAAAGCTATTGACAAACATGTCGAAGACGCTGCTCGCGATAAGAAAACAGTCGAACGGAACATGGCCGATAATATTAGTAAGATTAAGAGTGGTGTTCGAAATGGTAAGACTATAGATCCGTCTGAACAGAAATACCACGATGCTTATATGCGTAATGCAAAAGCTTATGGAAGAGTCAGTAAAGTACTTGAAGCACGTCAAAAACATGCTAAAGATGTGGCAGCGGCGCATGCTAAAGATGTTAAGAATCGACGTAAAAAATAATACTTTGTGAAATAAAAGGAGCAATCGGTGGTATTTAGCAACACTGCGGTTCCCGTCGAGTACGGTAGATTTCGAGAGGCTGTATTGCGAGGAGAAATTCCTGTAAACCGTGAAATCTCGATGCAAATGAATCGGATCGATGCGGATATCGCTAATCCAAACTATTACTATGACAGCGATGCTATTAAAGGGTTTATTGACTTCTGTGAGAATGAGATGACTCTTGTTGATGGTAGTCCATTGACACTACTACCGTCTTTCCGACTCTGGGCCGAAGACTTACTTGCTTGGTTTGAAATCAGGGAAGAGAAGGTTTATGACCCAAAGACCGGAAATTTCAAAATAGTTCGACAAAAACGCAGATTGCGTAATAAACAATATCTGATTGTGGCTCGTGGTAATGCTAAATCATTGTATGCTACTTTACACCATGCTTATGGTTTGGTTATTGACACGAACTCAACACAACAGGTAACGACCGCTCCGACTATGGCGCAAGCAGAAGAGGTACTTTATCCTTTTGCTACCGCTATAACTCGTGCAGCTAGTGCTTCAGAAGGGTTCCCTCTATTTAGAGTGCTTACCAAAGGTTCTAATAAAGCTCGAACTCAGAAGTCACAAGCTCAGTTGGCAATTACCAAAGAAGGTATACTTAACCGATTAACTAACTCTCTTTTAGAAGTTAAACCTATGTCAGTTAAGAAACTTCAAGGTTCTCGTGCTAAATATGCATCTGTCGATGAGTGGTTATCTGGTGACATCAAAGAGGATGTTATTGGTGCCTTGGAGCAGTCTGCCTCAAAAGATGGTATTGATGACTACATTATTCTAGCTGTATCTTCTGAAGGTACAGTTCGTGACTCGGTGGGTGACTCAATTAAGAAAGAGTTGCTAGATATCTTGCGCGGTCAATATGAAGACCCGCATACATCTATCTGGTACTATCGACTTGATGATATTGCCGAGGTTGGAAATCCTGATATGTGGATGAAAGCTTGTCCTAATATCGGTATAACCGTGTCGTATGAGGCATATCAACGTGACGTTCGACGGGCAGAGTTCTCTCCTGCGAACAGAAATGATATCCTTGCTAAGCGGTTCGGTATACCAGTCGAAGGTACAACATACTTCTTTACATTTGAAGAAACCGCTTTACATAGGCCTCAGAACTTTAGAGGTCTAGAAGCATCTATGGGTATGGACGCCTCACAAGGGGATGACTTCTGGGCATTTACCTGGATTATACCTTTGGGTCGTGGACGATATGGTGTACAAACCCGTTCATATGTTTCCGAAGTGAAGTATAGGCGTCTTAATTCGGCAACTCAAGCTAAGTATGATCAGTTACAAGCGGAAGGTACGTTAGTTATCATGCCCGGCAACTACTTAGATTGGGAATTCGTTTATGAAGACATTAGTGCTTACATTGAGGAAATGGAGTGGGCTGTAATTTCATTTGGGTACGACCCTTATAACGCTAAAGAGTTTGTTGAACGTTGGTGTATGGAAAATGGAGACACTGGTGTCGAAGTTGTACGTCAGGGTTCTAAGACAGAATCAGTACCTCTTGGAGAACTTAAGAACATGGCGACTTCTCGTGACCTCATTTTCTTTGAGGAACTTATGAAGTACGCTATGGGTAATGCTGTTGTAGTACAAGACAACAACGGTAACTATAAACTATCCAAAATGCGTAGCGATGAAAAGATCGATAACGTGGCAGCCTTAATGGATGCTTGGGTAGCCTATAAACGTAATAAGGAGGCATTCTTGTAGGATGGTAAACAACCCCTTAGGATCATGGAACGCATTCATGTCAACCCGAAACGGGCTCGACTATGATGAGTCATTAGTTTCCGGCTCTGGTTGGGGACGACCAGCAAGTGCGCTTCGTGGTTACACATTTAGACGTCAGGATTTAGTTAATAGTATTATCTCTATGATCGCCCTTGACGTAGCAATGGTTGATTTCAAACATTTAAAGATCAACCCTGAAGACGGTAGTCAGACCCCTGTGGACTCGGGTCTGATCGATTGCTTAACTTTATCAGCTAACATTGACCAAACAGGTCGTGCGTTCATTTATGACGTCGCATGGTCATTGCTTGAAGAAGGTACGGTAGCACTCGTCCCCGTCGACACAACATCTAAACCTAATGATGATGGCTCGTATGACATTCTTTCAATGCGTGTAGGTAAGGTTATGCAATGGTATCCTCGCGCTGTACGTGTCCGAGTCTATAATGATCAAAATGGTTTAGAACAAGACTTAACGTTGTCGAAACAGTCCATTGTGATCTTAGAGTCGCCACTAATTGGCCTGCTTAAAGACCAGAATTCTACGCTCAGACTTCTTGAGCAGAAGATGGATTTAATGTATTCACAGGACAAGGCGATTGCTGCAGGGAAACTTAATGGTTTCATTCAAGTCCCTTATGCTACTAAGAGTGCCCTTCGTAGAGAACAAGCTGCTGATCGTAAAAAACAGCTTGAAAATGAACTTGCTAATAGTCAGTTTGGTATTGCTACTTTGGATGCGAATGAGAAATTCATTCATACTGGTGGTAACATTACCAACAACTTAGTTGATGATATTCGGAAGCTAAAACAAGACTATTATAATCAAGTTGGTATCTCTTCTAAAATTCTTGACGGTACTGCTGGTCAGGCCGAACTAAATCTATACTACCATCGTGCAGTAGACCCTGTTCTACAGACTATTGTTGATGGTATCAATCGCGTATTCCTTACGAAGACAGCACGCACACAAGGTCAGATAATTCAGTATTATCGCGACCCATTCCGTATGCTACCAGTTGAACAACTCGGTACTGCGGCAGACCTCTTTGCTCGAAATGCAATCTTCACCTCGAATGAAATTCGTGCAATGCTTGGTCGAGCTCCTCACCCAAGTCAAATCGCAGACATGCTCTTTAACAAGAACATTTCTACAGGTACTGACCTAATGGGTATGGGAGGTTTTAGGAACGGTACAACCCAAGACGGGACTCCAGAAATCTACGACGATGGTCATGGTGGGTATGTCGATTACGACGGCAATCCCGTAGATGAGTATGGTAACCGATTGGATGTATAATAATTTATGGAGGAAAATGTAGTTGCATAAGAAGCCCGACTTCGCCGGATGGGTAACTAAGAACGACATTCGTTGTAGCGATGGTGTGACAATTCGTCATGATGCCTTTCGCCAAAACCATGGCGGTCAAGTTCCTATCGTGTGGCAACATGACTACTCCAGTCCTTCAAACGTGTTGGGGTATATGAGACTCGAACACCGAGATCAGGGTGTCTACGGTTACGGCTATCTTAACGATACCGAGCATGCACAAGACACACGAGTCCTTCTTAAACATGGCGATGTTAATGCTATGTCTATCGGGGCTCGAGGTATTCGCAAGAACGGTAATGATGTAATTCATGGTGAAATCTATGAAGTAAGTCTAGTTCTTAAAGGTGCCAATCCTGGTGCGGTTATCGAACATGTTATGCTCCATAGCACTTACGGGACTGAAGAGTACGAAAGCGACCGTGCTACCATTTTCACTGGTATCACACAGGAACTTCTTCATTCTGCAGATGTAGAGGAAGAAGAGGAAGAACAAAAGGAGGGACAAATGTCTCGTTCATACGCAGAAATTCTAGAGGGTCTTACCGACGAAGAAGTAGAAACCCTCGTCCAAGGTGTCATTACCGATGTGTCTAATGCTCTTGAAGCTGAAGAAGCAGAAGGTGATGAAAAAACTCAAAATGAGTTAGAAATCAACGGTTTGGATGAAAACGTCGAAACTGCTGAAGCTGACTCCGCATCTGAAACTGAAACTAGCGAAGACGCTGGTGGATCTGAATCTAGCGACGCTGTCGCACATTCTATCTTTGAAGGAGAAGAAACTTTGAAACACAATCAATTCCAAGGAACTACTCAAGGTGAAGTAACAGAAAAAGAACTTGATAAGTTGCTCCATAGCGCTATCCAAGGTAATGCAACATCATTCGCTGGTGTATTGCGTGCAAACGATGTCCTCGGTGAAGACTCACTTCAACACGGTTTAATCGGTATGGAAACATTGTTCCCACAACCTGCTAATGCCGGCGGTGTTAATGTCCACAACCCAGGATCACTTAACATTGACAAGATCATGGGACAATTCGGTAAGTCTCCACTTCCTCGTGTTAAAAACATGTTTGCTAACCTTACAGAAGACGAAGCTCGTGCTCGTGGATATATTAAAGGTAACCAAACTCTTGACTCTATCGAAGAAGTTTACTTCCGTGAAACTACTCCAGGTTCTGTTGTTCGTCGCGAAACAATCGACCATGACGACTTGATCGACTTGCAAGATGGTGGATTTGCTGCTGTTAACTTTGTTCAACAAGTTCAAATGGCTAAGTTCAAAGAAGAGATCGTTAAAGCAGCGTTCTTGTCTGACGGACGTCCACTGACACTTTCTGACGGTAAACGTAACCCAGAAAAGATCAGCGAAAAACACATTCGCCCTATCATCAAAGATGACCCATTGTTCGTAATCAAAGTAACTGCTGCCACATTTGAAACTGCAGTTGATGACGTAATCAGTAAAGCATTCCCTGCTTACCAAGGTTCTGGTAAACCATGTCTTTACATCAACCCATTTGACTTGGCTAAGTTGAAGACTCTTAAAGATAAGAACGGTCGTTACTTGTATGCTCCATCTATGGATAACAACCAAGTACCTGGTAATGCAAACATTGCAGCATACTTCATGTGTGATGAAGTTGTTGAATACCGTGCACTTCCTCAAGGAACATTCATCATTGGTAACCTTGTAGACTATCAATTCGGTATGTCTAAGAATGGTGAAATCGCTACATTCGATAGCTTCGATATCGACTTCATACAACATAAATACTTGATGCATGCCCGTATGTCTGGTGCTATTCGTACACCTAAATCATTCATCGTGGTTACTGTAACTGATAAAGCTGCTGCTGATGAAACTGCTGTTAACTTCGATTCTACTGGTCTTAAATCTAAACCAACTTGGACTGTACAAACAGACCCAACTGAATTCAAAGGTGTAGGTGCCAAAGCTGTAGACTATGACGCTGCAGTTAATGGTGTTGTTATGACTGAAGAAGAGAAGAAACTCGGTGATGTTGAGACTTCTCCAAAACCAAAGAAGACTCGTAAAGCTGAATAATCTTTGAAAGATAGGAAGGTAATATAATGACAAAAGCTGGAATTAGAGTTATCTTCCGTTCCAAAGACATGGAGGAAGTTGCGATTGGGGACTATCGGTATAAATATACCGCTTCCCCATTGCTAACTGCTCGCATAACCTCTAAGTCATTTAACATAGACGATGGTAATAGTATCAATCAGAATACTAAGACTACTCTTATATTTGATACGCTACTTCCTAATAGTCCAGATGATCGGTTGAGTCGTATTACACATATCGTATATATGGGTACTATCTATAAGGTTGATAAGGTTCGTCCGTATCCACCTAGAGCTGCTATCACTATTGATGATATTGAGTTGTCTGAGCTAAAAGGTGAGCTCGAACAGATTGTAAAGGAAGCTACTCGAAAATCTCAAAATGATTTGAAAATTGACGCTTTTAATAAACTTAATGTTAAGGATGTGTCTGATGAAAATCCTACTCCTGGTACTTTAGTACTTTCGGATGGAATTATTCAAATTTGGGATGGTGAGAAGTATCTTGACATTCTCAAGTTCATTAAAGAGCACACTAATAATTCATGTAAACCTGTTGGTATGAGTAATGCCGATACATTTAATAGAGCAAGCAATGCCGGTGCATCTCCAGGCGGAGTAAATGAAATGCGCGGATCCGGTTCCGCTTCTGACGCATAAATGAATTATAGGTGATTATATGAAGAGTAGAGAGACGGTTCTTAGAAAACTCAAAGATAATATCACGCCTAATATCTACTTCACACCACCCGACAGTGTTGTACTTAAGTATCCTGCTTGTGTGGTTACTCGTGAAGATATCGATGTCCTTAAGGCAAATAACAAGATTTATAATGCGAATATCGCCTATAAAGTAGTGTATATTTCCAGAGAGGAAGGCGACGATATTTTCTTGAAAGTTATGAACTTATTTAATCATTCTGCATTTCGTACGGAGTACAAATATAATGGGTTATACCATAAAGTATTTGTCGTCTATGCATAGAAAGGAAGAACATGGCAACAGTACAAGAAGTAATTAACTATGCCCGTTCATTGGCCGATCAAGGCATCGGTACCGATGCTGATGGTGCATACGGTACACAATGTGTTGACTTGCCAAATAGTATTTCTCAGATTTACTTCGGTAAAATCTTATGGGGTAATGCTATTGACTTGCTCGACTCAGCTCGTGAAAACGGCTATGAAGTTGTGTACGATGCTATTGGTGTAAACCCACGTGCAGGGGCTATCTTTGTAATGGCCACTACGGATCATAACTATGGTCACACTGGTCTGGTTATTGAAGACTCTGACGGTTACACTATTAGCACTATTGAACAGAACATCGATGGGAACTTCGACTCACTTTATGTTGGAGGCCCTGCTCGATACCATACTCGCGACTTTACGGGTATTGTCGGATGGTTCTATCCACCTTACAACGATGTACCTCAACCAGAACCTGTAATTGCTCCTCAACCTGAGACTCCTGCTGATGAAGTAGTAACTCATGAAGAGTTAGGACGTTTTACAGTTAAAGTTGCAGGACTTAATGTTCGTAAGGCTCCGCACCTATCTGCGGAAATTGTTGATCTATACACACCTGAACAAACATTTATCTATGACCAATGGATGGATGCTGACGGGTATCGTTGGTTGTCTTATATCGGGGCAACTAGCGGTGAGCGACGTTATGTTGCTTGTGGTAATGTTGAGAATGGCGAACGTATCAATGCGTTTGGTGAATTCTCAGAAGCTTAAATATTGGAGGAAATCTATAAATGACACAATTAGTTTGGGATCAGGATACTAAACGTCTCTTTGAGAACGGGGTTGATAATGGAGTCCTTTACGTTATCGGAAGCACTGGTGAATACGGTAAAGGTGTTGCTTGGGACGGTTTGACTAAAGTATCTGAATCACCTGAAGGTGCCGAAGCTACTGCGAAATACGCAAACAACAAGAAATATCTTAACTTGCGTTCAGACGAACGTTTCAAAGGTCAAATCTCTGCCTTCACATATCCACAAGCGTGGAATAAATGTCAAGGTAAACTTTCACCTATGACTAGCGATTCAGGGGCTAAGAAAGAACTTGCTGGTGTAACAGTATCTGGTCAAGCACGTTCTAACTTCGGTCTTTCTTACCGTACTCGTATTGGTAACGATACTGAAGGTTTGGACTACGGTTATATTCTTCACCTTGTTTACTCTGCATCTGCTGGTGTATCAAGTAAAGAGTACCAAACAATTAACGAAAGCCCAGACGCTCTTGAGTTCTCTTGGGACTTCGAAACAGTACCAGTTGCTGTACCAGGTATGAAACCAACTGCACACATCGAAATCAACAGCACTTTGGTTGATAAAGATAAACTTGCAGCTCTTGAGAAGAAACTTTATGGATCTGCTGATTCAGAACCAACTCTTCCAAAACCAGAAGAAGTATTTACTCTTCTTGGATTGGTTGCAGGGTAATTAACTAATTAATGGTACGGGATAGGGGTTGGACAGCTAAGGTCGTGCTGGTACCGAAAAATTCAAAATGAATTAAATATATACATTAAAGGAGTATAGAAATGATTTCAAGAACAGTAACTTATGACAACTTGCTAACTGGTAAACCAGTAACTGAGGAATTATGGTTCCACTTACGTAACGACGAAGTTGTTCGTATTCTAGGACGCGCTAAGATGGACTGGGAAGACTATATCAAAGAAGTAATGGCTCGTGAAGATATTGACGAGATCTTCGACTTCATCGAAGGAATTCTTAAACAAGCTTATGGTGAACGCTCAGAAGACGGACGTACTTTCCGTAAAGATAAGAAACTTCAGGAAGACTTTGTTAACTCAGAAGCATACTCAGCTTTGTTTGTACAAATGATGTTAGATGTAACTGAAGACGAAGGTGATGGTTCTGAAGGTAATACAGCCAAATTCTTCACAGCTATCGTTGGAAACCCAACTAAAGGAACTGTTCCTGAAAAGGTTTCTAAAATCAAGAAAAAATAATGTATAGATGAGGGGTAATTTTTTACGCCCCTCTTTTATTTTTATCTCGTAGGAGGTCGGTATGTTAATCATAGATACCCCTGATAGGGAGTATTATAACGAGGAAACCAACCAATTTATAACTATACCGGGTCGACGTTTGCACTTTGAGAATACGCTAAAAGTATTAGCTGAATGGGAGTCTCTATATCGCAAGCCTTTTTTAACTCGAGAGGAAAAGACCACTGCAGAGCTCTTTGACTACTTTATTCTTATGTGTCAAGATGAGATTACTTATGATGATTTGACAAGTGAAGTTGTTACACAACTAGGAATGTATCTAAATGATGTTCCTACTGCGACGACTATCACTAAAAGAGGTGACAGCGATGGTAATACCTCTTCAGCCGGCATGATCCAAACCTCAGAAGTAATCTACGCCTGTATGGCTAATGCGAGAGTTCCTTTTGAATGTGAAAACTGGAACCTACATAGACTATTAACTATGTTGGCCGTTATTAGTGAGTTGAATAACCCTGATAAGAAGAAGATGTCTAAAGCAGAGACACTTCGTACATATGAAGATCTTAATGCTAAGCGCTTGGCGCAAATTGAACAGATGAAGAAGGAGAAGTTAAATGCGTCTAAAGGTAACCTCCGTTAAGGTAAAAACCGGATTATCTAAAGCCTTAAGCAAAGCCTCTACTTTATCCAGTATTAAAGGTTCTATGTCATCTATCGGGCATAAGGGACTTGGGCGTCTCATCAACGCCACCCCATCTCGTTCAGGTAAGACTAAATCGTCATGGGACATGGAAGTCGAAAAAAATCAAAATGGTTATACTTTGTACTATTCTAACTCTAATAAGATTTCGGATGGTACACCCTTGGTAGTCCTTATTGTAAACGGGCATGGTACTGGTACTGGTGGTTATGTCCCTGCTAACAATTTTGTTACTCCCATTGTAGATTCTGTAGTAGATGAAATACTGAGGGAGGTGGAGAATATAATTGAGTAAACAGGTAATCGAAGAACGCCTTATCAAACTAGGTATTGATAATGAGCAGTTCAAACAAGGATTAAAAGAGTCCCTGTCTTCTCTATCAGATTTAGATAAAGGACTCAAACAAGCAGCAGATGGTAAAAGCGGGTTATTCGGAAATACTGAGAAATCTGCTAAATCCTTATCTCAGGCTATTACCGGATTGCTTAACTCAGCTCCAAAGCTGGGTAATGCATATTTGGGCGTATTCGATAAGATTACCTCTGCTATTGGCGGAACTACTGGCTCTGTAGGTAAACTAGTTTCCAGTATGTTCAACTTTGTATCTCCTTTTAGTTCTGGTACTAAAGGAGTTGCAGATGGATTAAGTAAAATTCAAGATGGCGTTACGAGCAGTTCAGGCAAATTCGGGATGCTACAATCTGTAGCAACCGTGGCTCTGGGTAATATTGCAGCATCTGCTATTACTACTGGATTATCTATCGCTAAGAACATCGGAGGGAATATTCTTCATTCGATCATGCCTTTAAAAGCAGGGTTTGGACAGTTTGAAGATAAGATCAACTCCGTAAACATGTTGGTTGCCGCACTTGGTAAATCAGAAATGGGTAACATCACAAACTCGTTGGATGATTTACAGAAGTACGCTGAGACAACCAAATACTCTGTTAAACAGATGCATGGCTCCTTGGCACAATTCGTAAATGCTGGGGTCGGTCTTAATGAAGCGACTACTGCGCTTAAAGGTTGGGGTAACTTGGCAGCATCTGCCGGTGCTACAACTGATGGATTTAATCGCTCACTCCAATTTGGGGTACAACAGGCATTACAAATGGGTATGATGAATACTCAGAACTGGATGTCTGTGGAAAACGCGGGTATGGCAACTAAGCGCTTTAAAGATATCTTGGTCGATACAGCTACTCAAATGGGTATTAATATCGACATGTCGGAAGGCTTCCGGGGATCTCTTAAAGATGGTTGGTTGACCAACGAAGTCTTAATTAAGTCATTGGAGAAGCTTGCCAATGATGAGACTTTAGTCAAAATGGCTGCAGAATTTCACACATTTGGTGAAGTTGCCGAGGCTGTATCAGACCAGGTTACCTCAGCCTGGGCTCGTTTCTGGGAAACACTTATTGGCCAAGCAGGTAGTGATGAAGTAACTGCCTTCTGGACTAAATGGGGTAATATCGCAGCAAACGCTATGGGCGCTGTTGGTATGAAAGCTAATGATTTAGCTAAGGCGTTTGTCGAATTCGGTGGACGTAACAATATTGTTAAAGCCTTAGAGTCGGCATTTAGTAGTATTGGCGGCATCTTTAACTCATTTGGTACTGCATTTACTCATGTCTTCGGTGGAAACCTAGGATCTAAGATGATGGAAGGTCTATCGAATGGTATTAGTAAATTTGCTGATAAGATTCGATTAGGTAAAGCCGAACTTGATGCATTCCATCATATTTTCATTCTAGTCTTCCAAAGTCTGAAATGGATTGGTACTGAAGTATTTGCTAAACTTAAATTCTTAGGCGCACTTATTCCTAACCATTTAGTTAAAGACTTAATTATCATAGCTGGTATGATATCTAAGGTCTTCTATACTGCAGTTCGTATGATTGAGAAGATCTTACAGTTGATTATCCCATTCGATAAGATTGGTGGGATATTCAAGTTTATTGGAGACGTATGGACTGGTTTATGGGATAAACTCCATAATGGTCTGGCGTCATTCTCAGAGAAGTGGTATGACTTCTTTGGTAAGATACCTCCAGGATTCGATAAGATTGTTGCCTGGTTTAGTAAACTATGGCAGGTTATCAAATTCCTAACACCGTCTATTGATAGACTCAAACAATCTCTGCATGGGCTTGTTTCTAAAATTACTAACCCATTCAGTACATTAGGAAATGCTCTTGGAACCAATACTCGGAAATTCAATGAGTGGCTTTTCTTTGTAGGTAGTGCGACACAACGTTTCCCTATCTTCGGTAAAGCTCTAGGTAAATTCCTTGTTGGCTTCTCTAATTTCAATGATGCGACTGCTAATATGGATCATTGGGCAGGTCGTCTTGGAAATAATCTACGTAATGCACTATGGAAAATTCGTCATACATGGGCTAATGAGACAGGTCGTATCAAGGTTTCATATAGAGAATTCTGGGGAAGTCTCAATGAGGCTATGGATGGTGTTCTAAAGAGAGAAATCCTTACATGGAAACAGTTCATGAGTGTCGTGAAGTGGGATAAACTAATTCCACCACAACTTAAGAACGTATTCAGCGGTTTCTCATTTAAGATGCCTGATATGTCAGGACTTAAGGCAGGCTTGGCTTCATTCGCAGGTAACCCATTCGGCGCTATGATCGGCGGAACCCAGAATTTATCAAAATGGTTAGAAACTACTACATTCTCATTCAAAGGTTTCGCAGATATCGTTCGTCGTAAGTGGCCTACACTTGATGAGTACGCTGATAAACTAGAGAAGGTTAAGTTCTCATTAAGTTTCTTGAAACCAGTTGTCGATAAACTCGGTGAAGCTCTTAAATGGCTTAAAGATAAGTTTTCTGACCTTAGCTTTGGTAAACTCGATTTAAGTGGCATTACCAAACCTTTAGCTGATGCTGGTAAGGCTATCCATGAGAACTTCTCAGAAGGAGTGGTTCCAGGTATTGTTAAGTCTATTGACGGTTTCCGTAAATGGGCTAGTAAACTTTCTGGTTTCCGTATCGCATTCGCTCCATTTGCTGCAGGCGGTATGATTATCAAAGAGACCTTCGGGAATATTCGTAATGAACTTAAGAATTCCAAGGTCGACTTTAGTAGCTATAAAGGTACTTTAAATACTTTTAAAGGATGGTTTAATGGGTTCTGGCAAGGTCTAAAGAAGACAGCATCTGGCCCAACTTTAACTGCTATCGGGGATGGTATTAAACATGGCTTTGCTGCTACTATGGACTGGTTACGTACAAATGTAGGGCCATGGTTCGGAGACTTCTTTAATTCATTACCTATAGGTTTGCGTAATGCATTTGATAAATTAGGTTCTGCATTACGACAATTCGTAACCATATTTGGTTCAGCCTTTAGTGGTGCTAAACTCGATTTTAGTTCATTTGGTTCAACTATTCAAACTGTTGGCGATGCTATTCATAAGGTATTTGAGAAACTTAAAGAAGCGCTTAAGAGTCTTTGGGATGGGTTTAAAGATATCTTTAAAGTACATTCCGCTAGTGCCGATGAGATGACTGCCGAAGACTATGGTGTAAGTAAACTTGATACTCTAAGTAATAAACTTGGTGATGTCGATAATAAACTTGGTAATGTTAACACTAAGGCTAGTAGTCTATTTGGTACAGTCGGCGAATTACTTAAGAAGATTAGTTTCGTATTAGGCGAAGCATTTAAACCATTACAACAGACAGACTCTGAACAATTAGGTAAAATCTTCGTCATTGTTGGTGGTATCATGCTTCTTTGGAATACTCGTAAGAAAGTATTAGGTATTAAAGAGGTATTTGCCACATTCTTTGATACACTAACTAAAGGAACTAAAGGTGCCCTTGATGCGGCTAAAGGATTATTTACTCAAATGGGCGGATTCTTTAAAGCCAAAGCTCGTTTTGAGAATATTAAAGCCTTTGCGTTAGCTATCGGTACACTTACAGCAGCGCTCCTCGTATTATCATTTATCCCACAAGATAAGTTGATAACTGGAGTTATGGGTCTTGCTGCAGTATTAATCGCATTCGAAGCCTTCTACTTGACATTATCGATAACGACTAGTAAATTCGATAAGGAAAAAGTTGAGGGTGCTAAGAAGATGATGCTTGGTATGGTAGCTATAGCAGGTTCTATATTCTTAGTTTCAGGCGCAGTATCTATTCTAGGTCATATGGATCCGGGAGCATTGCTTAGCGGTGGTTTTGCCGCAATTGTACTACTTACTGTGCTAGGTGCTATAACAGTTGCTATGACCCATTTCCAAGGTGCAGGTGGAACAAAAGCATCAGAGATGAAGAAAATCTCTGTAAGTCTTTTAACTTTCATCGGTATAGCCTATGCAGTTAAGAAAGTCGCCAAAGAAGTTGTGAAGTTAGGACAAATGGACTTACCATCTCTTGGAAAAGGTCTACTTGGTATAGCTACGATAATTGGCGGTCTAACTCTGATTATCTGGCAGACAAGTAAGATGGAAAACGTCAAAATGACTTCATTCTTGACATTCCTAACTATCGCTAAAGCTATTTCTGGTATCACTAAGACAATTCAGAAACTTGGTGAGATGGACACTAAAGTTCTTAAGCAGGGTGGTACCGCAGTAGCTGTATTAATGGCTGTTATTGCAGGTATCACATATACCTTCAGTAAGCTTGATAATACTAAGCAGTCTTTCACTAAGAATGCTACGGTGTTATTTGCAGGTTTAGCTGGTATCATGTTTATGATGACCAAACTTGCTAATGATATGGGGCAAATGAAAGACCCTGGTTCATTAGTTCTAGCACTTGGAGCTATGTCTGTCGCTATTGCTGCTATGGCTGCGATATCTCAAATGATTAAGTCTAATGGTTTGGGTGATCGTGGTATTGATGAAGGTGTTAAAAATGTCGCTGTAATTGCTGGTTCTCTTACCCTAGCAGCGGCGGGGCTATCTCTTCTAGCTAATGGTAATGCAAACTGGGCTGAAATCCTAGTAGCTTCTGTATCACTTGTCGGTGTATTCTATGGAATTGCCAAAGTTGGTCAAGTTGCAGGTAGACTGAAAATTGAAGACTTTAAAGGTATGGCCGCTGTAGTAGGTGCTATTGTCGGCGGTGCTGTCGGTCTTACAATCTTGTCTAAAGTTCCTATTAAGGACTTATTATGGCAATCCGCTGCACTTGTCGGTATCTTCCTTGCTATAGCTACGATCGGTACTCTTATGAGTAATTTCGGAGGAGCCGGTGCTGTTGCAAGTATAACGGGTATCGCAACTGCCTTCTTAGCTATGGCGGCTGGTGTTTCTGCTGTGGTTGCTGCTGCTGGTTACTTCATCGAAGCTATTAGTAAACTTGTTGATTCTATCACTAGACTTATCGAAGCTGCTTCTAGACTAGGTAAAGAAGGAGGTAAGAACTTTGCCGAATTCTTCAAAGAAGCTGCTAAAGGTGGAGATAGCATAGCTGAGGTTGTTGCCAAGATGGTAGAGGGTATTGTAACAGGTACCATTAAAGGCGTCGAAGCTAACTTGCCTCGTATTGTTGAAATAGGTATTCAACTTATCAAAGGTATCGTTATTGGTGTGGCTCGAGCTGCAAATGATCTAGTTGGTGCGATTGTTGATATTGGTGGTCAGATTATCGATAGGATACTGGCTGCTATTCCTAACTGGATTACTAGGATCTGTGAAGGGTTACTGGCAGGACTTCGCCAAATTGCGCAATGGATCCGAAATAACAAAAACGTTATTGTTATATCCGTTATGGAAGTATTTGCGGCGATTACATCAGTTATCGCAGAGTCTATTGCCGCATTACTCGGTATGATCTTCGATACTCTTGCTCAAATTCCTATTATTGGTGATTGGTTTAAGGGTGTTAAAGATGACATAATGAATGCGGCGGATGGATTTACCCAATGGCAACAAGATCGTATCAATGCGGTTAAACGCTATGCGGAGCTTACTACCAAAGAAGGTGTTGATGCGGCGATTAAAGAGTTGGAACGATTAGGCACCGCTGAGGTACAAGGTGCTGCGAGCATTGCCGCTGGTGCTCAAGATGGTTTGGAAAAATTCAAAACCTTCTGTTCCCAGTTAGGTATTCAGGGTGCGGATAAGTTCATTCAAAGTCTTAAGTCAGGAACCGCCGATGTTAAAGAAGCAGGTCGACTTTTCGCCAAAATGGTTGAATTAGGTATGTCTGAAGCCGAAGTTAAGAAAATTGCGGAGGCTGCCGGTTACGACTACGCTAATGGTGTTCTTACTGCTAAACCTAAAGCTAAGACTAGCGGTGAAGAAGTTAAGAAATCTTTAGAAGAAGGTCTAGGTGGTGATGGCAACTTCGATTTAACCAAGTTAACTTCTGCCTTCACAAATCTTAACAACTTCATGGGTGGTCAGCTCGACATGACAAAAGTTCAGGCTGCTCTAAAATCTGGACAGATCAATGAAGAGATGATTACTAAACTTTCAGAAGGTGATTACTCACAATTATCTGAAGAAAAAATGCAAGAGTTCCTAGCAGGTCTGTCTAAAGCCGAAGAACCTGCAGGAGAAAGAGCCAAAGCAATTCGTGATGCTGTAATTAACGGTTTAAGCAACGACGGTCAAGGTTTCGACCAAGAGACTGTCTCCAAAGCTTTGATTAATTTAGACACGCACTTAGGTGGTAAACTAGATGAAGTCAAAGCATTGGCTGCAATTAAATCAGGAGAAATCCCACCTGAAATTATTACAGCATTGGCTACAGGTGATTTCTCTAAAGTATCTGAAGAACAGATGGCTGCTTATATCAAGAAAATTGAAGAGGCGGCTCCTCCTTCCGGTGATGCAACTGGTAAAGTCGGGGAACAAGTTAATTCGAAACTAGATCAGATAAAAGAATCAGCTCTTACGAAAGCAGATGAGACCGGTAAAGGTGTTGTAAAAGGGTTGGATGTATCAGCATCGGTACCTGGTGCGATGTCTACTATGGATCAATACGCGGGTGCTATCGATAAAAGCGGTAAAACAGCCACCACAAATGCTAAAAATACAGGAAGTTCGGTTCAAAAGAACCTTGAAATTCCAGGTTTCCGACTTGGTCAAGAAGGTACCTCTGCCTATGCAACAGGTATTAAGACCCATGAAGGGACAGCTAGAACTAATGCGGGTATTGTAAGAAATGCGGCTACTAGTCAGTTGTCGTTTGATGCATCTGGTTCAGGAGCCGCTATTGCAGAGTCCTTTGCCGCAGGTCTTGTTAGTGGTCGAGCTACTTCTGCTGTTACTGGTGCTGCTGCTAATCTGGTCGCATTGGCTAAGGCGCACCTCCCTCACTCACCCGCTAAGATGGGGCCATTCTCAGGAGAAGGTTGGCGTAAGGTTAAGAGCTCAGGTATTGCTATTGCAAGAGAGTTTGCTAGCGGTTTAGGGGCATCGGCATCTATAAATTCGGTTAATTCAGTCATGGGAGGTTTGATGTCTCATGTTCATGACGCGATCACTAATATAAATGGTTATCTTGATGAGGACATGGAGCTTTCACCAACTATCAAACCGGTATTAGACATGTCTAACCTTTCTGGATATTCATGGGTAGGAAATGGGTCACTTAATCTGAATACCATCGGTGTAGACTACGGTTCGCTTAATCCAACTACAAGTAGTCTAGCATCTAATCGTGCAAATATTGCTTCAGTTGTTTCTGGTCTAAATCGTCTTGATGAAAAGCTTGAGACACTCGCCGAATACACATCTGTAAGCAATGATTTACTTGCTCAAGATCGTATTAGCCCAGTTTATATGGATAAAGATCTTGTTAACCGCTCTCTTGCTCCTGGTATGGCAGAAGCGCAACGGTCATATTCTGACCGACTTAATATGTTAGAAGGAGTATTACCAACGATATGGTAGATGAAAGTTATTTCTCCATAATCTTCGGAGAAGGAACTGAAGCTGTTGATATCGGTAAACTTATTGGAACTATAACTAAAGTTGAACGGAACGTCGGTGCTGAGCAGAGTCACACATATTCTGCCGGCACTGGCCGTTTTGGTAAGACTTGGCTCGCTGGAACACGGGGGTCTTATCCAATTACAGTCGAAGGTAAGTATACAGGCAGTCCGTCTGATATCTTAAAACTTCGAACTAAGTTGGCACGAGCTCTCGACTGCCCTGATGGGCCTAAGAAGTTACAGTTCGATGACCAAGACGGTAATTATTATCTTGCCGTATGTAATGGTCAGGTTAAGTTTACTGAAGATCTTAAAACTAGTACAGCGGATGTCACTATTTCTTTTGAAGTTCCAGATGGGCTACTCCATTCGGAACGAACTAAACTACTAACCATTAATACAACATCGCCTGAAATCGGTTCGATGCAACGTAATGGTAGTATTGTCAAAATGACTTTAAATAATGCAGGAAGCGCGCCAGCTTATCCTAAGATTAAAGTTAAAAATAACGAAACTAATGGATGGATCGGTATTGTTAATAAAAATGGTCTTATGGAAATTGGTGCAAGTACTGCAAGTGCCGGTGGTAACCGTGTTTCAACTGGTAAATGGGATAAAGCATATACCCTACTCAACTTAACACCAAATGATAGAGAAGGTTGGAGTAAAGGTAAGAATATTACTGCCAAATGGGCAAATGTTTCTCCCTTACCATTTGCTAACCACGCAGAAGCAAGTGATTTGCAGGCTGAATGGGCACAACGTGAACGCGGTAGTGTTGGATATGACTGTCCTGGCTTCCACTGGAACCGTCAAGGTCAGAAGGGTGTAGGTCAAGACTGGGGATGCTGTATTTATGAGTTTCCTCTTGCTACAGACCCTGATGGTCAAAAAGGTGCTAAAGATTTTCGTTGTGATTTCAATATAAAAGTATGGGAATCTAGGGTCGGACAAACTGGTCTTATTACCTTACTTTTTATGACGGACGATGATAAACTTATATGCGCTTATGGTATCGACAAATGGCTTACTGACCGTCAGTATACGGCTCAAGTATTTGCTACAAATGATATACATAAAGACGGTGCTGTACCTCGTGTTCTTAATTACTTCGATGCTAATAATAATGAGCCTGGACAAATTCGACCAAATATTGCGTTTAATAGCAGTACAGGTGCTTGTTACATTATTAAAGAAGGGCCTAAGTTTACATTTACTTATGCGGGCAGACCAACAACTGTTACTGATCCATCAAAACAGCATATGGTATGCGCTAAAGTTTGTGTCATGTTTGGTCGATTTATCTATGAGCGTTCTGATGTAGGGCATCTAGACCTTATGACAGTACAATCGATTAAATTCCAGAAGATTAATGCTGAGCGTTACGACCTTGTTCCTAACAAGTATAACAAAGGAAGTGAAGTACTAATCGATATGGAGAATGGTAAACTAACATTTAATGCTGATCCTACTGCTGCAAAGATTGGTGTATCTGCAGAAGGTGACTTAGTTAACGGCTCCAGATACTTTAGTATACCTCCGGGTGAATCTCAACTAGAGATACATAGTTCTGGATTTGTACAACAACCGCCCGATGTTACTGTAGAGTGGGAAGAAGCATGGCTGTAAGAAAGGAGGCCGAAACTTCAAAATGAGATTAAAACCTGCATGGCAATTAGCCGTACACGACAATGCTATGAACATCGTAGATCATATCAACAATGATGTACCGGGTTCTCTTAAGTATTATAATGATGAGTTTCATCAATACTGTGGTAAAGGGTCGGCCACCTTTAGATTTACAGTAGATAAATTCCTAAATGGAAAGTTGAATGAACGAATAAACAATCTAACCTCTGAATGTTATATTTCATTCCATGAAGATGGTAATGACTATGTCTTTAACGTTATGTCACGTAAAGAAACTGATCATACCATTGAATTAGATTGTGTTTCAACCAACTTAGAACTTTTAAATGAGAAGATGCTTGCTTACGAGTCTAAAGAAGCTAAAACATTTAGACAGTACGCGGAAGACATGGCTCTGTTTCGTTATACTCGTATTGAATTAGGGATTTGCCAAGTTGACGGTCTTAAACGTACACTTAAGTTTGAATCTGAAGATGATACCTGTCTTGCTCGTATTCTTAAGCTTGTTCAAGCCTTTGATGGCGAGATGGAGATTATCACAAAGATGACTCCTCGTGGACAGATTGACAAGTATATTCTTAATGTATACAAATCTCGCGATAACTCTAGCGATAGGGAACCAGGACTTGGTCGCGTCCGTACTGATATTCGTCTACAGATGGGACGAGATGTCGTGTCTGTAACTAAGAAAGAAGACAAAACGAACTTGTTTTCTGCTATTCGTATTCGAGGCAAAGATGGTGCATATATTACTCAACCAAAAGCTAAGATAATTAAGGCTGCTGATGGTGTGCATAATGAGATTTACTGTACTCGTAACTCCCATACCATCTATGCACCAATCTCAGCGCGCCTTTATCCATCTGTAAACAAGCGTGATAACTGTGACCCATGGATTGTTCGTGATGTTAAGACTGAGCACACTAGTCCCGAAGAAGCTTGGGCGTATGGAGTTCGTATGTTGAAACAACATATGTATCCGGTTACTACTTGGGAGATTCAGATTAACTCTGCTGCAGTTTTACAGCGTCATGACATTAATATTGGTGATGTAATCTTCATGACAGATGAAAACTTTGTCGGTGGGTTACTTATCCGTGCTCGAGTTGTAGAGATGGTTAGGTCATCTACTAATCCTAGTGCGACTAAGATTATATTGTCTAATATTATCACAATTCGTCCAACAAACAATGCTACTTTAATGTCTGCAATGTCTCGCATGATTGCAGAGTCACAAAACTTCAAAATGACTGTAAAAACTACAGGATCTGTAATGTTTCGTGAGTTAAACGAGACCTGCGACCTTATTCCTACTTTATTTAGAGGTAAAGAAGAGATTCTGGACGTTGAGTACACTTATTATATTGATGGGAACCTTGCTGGTAGTGGTGATAGATTCACAGTATCCAAGTCCAATATTGGTACTAAGGGTACCGCTATCGTCTCTATACATGCCTGGTATCAAGGTAAAATGGTGGAATTCCAAGACGTATCCTTTGCTACGGTCAATGATGGTAAATCACCTATATTAGTTACTGTCGACTCGACAAATGGCACTGCGTTTAAGAATGGCGTTATCAATACTACTGTTACCGCTAAGCTATTTAGAGATGATGAAGAGATTGATAAACAAGGACTTGCCTTTTTCTACCACTGGACGAAGTATCTTAAAGATGGTAGTATCGACACGACTTGGAGTAAACCTCGAGGTCAAAGTGAGTCGAAGAAGTCCTTTGTTGTAACTAATATTGATGTTGAAGAGAAAGCTACGTATACCGTAGAGATTTATGAAAGATAAGGAGGTGGTTGTATGGTTGTAGCAACCGGTCAAATCACAATTATTGACGTCGACGACGGAAGAACCCAATACACCCATTTTGCTTATGCTGACTCTGCGGATGGTAGGACTGGGTTTAGTAAAGAAGACACTGGTAAGAAGTTTATTGGTGTCTACCAAGATTTCAATGCTGCAGGAAGTGATAATCCTGCGGCTTATTCTTGGACTAAATGGCAAGGTAGTGATGGAGCAGCAGGTCTTCCTGGAAAACCAGGGATAGATGGGCGTACTCCGTATATCCATTTCGCATGGGCCGATAGTGAAGATGGAAGACAAGGATTTGAGACAACAAATATTGAATCTATTGATGGTAATACTACAAGAACGCATAAGAAGTATATGGGCGTATATACTGATTATGAAAATCAAGATAGTTCCGATCCTAGTCGTTATAAATGGACTCGTGTAAAAGGTGAGGATGGCGCTAACGGTGTTCCAGGTAAACCTGGTGCTGATGGTCGGACTCCATATATACACTTCGCTTATGCTGACTCGGCTGATGGTCGAACAGGTTTTACTGTAACCGGAGCTCCTGATAAGAAGTATATGGGTACGTATACCGACTTTGTTCAACCTGACAGTACTGATCCTAGTCGTTATACTTGGACTAAAGTTAAAGGCGATGATGGAGCTGCGGGTAAACCATCATATGTGCACTTTGCGTATGCCAACTCCGCAGATGGTCAGATTGACTTCAGTATAACAGATTCTAACAATAAACGGTATATGGGTACTTATACCGACAATATTCAAACTGATAGTGAGGCCCCAAATAAATATAAGTGGGTTGATTTGCTCGGTAATATCAAAATTGGGGGTCGAAATCTTTGGGTCAATAGTCGATCTACTGGCTATGCTGCTATTGAGAAACTTCCAGAGAATCATATTACTGGTCAGACCGAATGTTATAGATTAGAACAAGCTGAAGGGAAGAATAATTTTCGATTTAATATTATACCCGAATTCACTAATCGTTTTTATACAACATTAACATTAAGTGCATGGGTTAAATATGAAAATGTTCAACCAGGCCGCAATATCTGGCAACAGTTTAACTGTTTTAAATCATACCCACTAGTTAGAAGGAATTCTAAGATTAATAAAGGCTCAGCTATTGAATACCCAAATATGGCGGCATTTAAAGGTACTTCTGATTGGAAACGCATAGAATTTACATACAACTATGGGTCTAATGCAGATTATGATGAACTTAAGATGAGTTTAGGCTTCTGTCTTGAGTCGGTAGAGTCAGGTACAGCCTGGGTAACAGGTGTTAAAGTTGAATTAGGAACTGTCGCTACAGACTACTCTTTGTCACCCGAAGACTATGAAAAGACATTATCTGAGAAAGCAGACCAAGCTCTAACGCAAGAACAAATTAATAAGCTCTCAGAACGTAATGAGTTATTAAAAGCTGAGATGGAAGCTAAGGCTAGTGCTGAGACAGTCGAAGCCTGGATTACTACGATCAAGAACTTAACTGCTACAGAAGAGGCTGGTCGTAAAGAAGCCGAGGCTGCAGTTATTCGAGCTAGTGAACGTATCACGGAGCTTCAACAGAAAGTCGGAGAAATGAAACTTGTGACCGAGTTCGTAGATACATATATGTCTCAGTCTGAGGAAGGTCTTATTGTCGGTCAGAAGAGTGGATCTTCTAAAGTACTCGTATCGTCTGATCGTATTTCCTTTATCTCTGGGGGTAAAGAAGTTGCTTCTATCTCTCAAGGGGTTCTCCAAATCGATAACGGGGTGTTTGTTAAGAGTCTTCGTATTGGACGTTTTGTCACGATCCAAGACCCGACTAACACTGACCGTAACTTAACAATGTATGTAGGAGGTGCGTAGATAAATGGTACGTGCTAATTTCTCCGGTTATTGGGGGCCGGGTATGCAGTTAGAAGTTATCTCTGCATGGAATACTCCGAATAATGAAGGTAATTATTCAACTGTAAACGTCCAAGTGTTTCTGATAACTGATGGATACACGTCCCTAAATGGTTACTATCCCAAACCTCTTACTGTCAGAGTAGGGGATATTATCGATGTTTCTCAACAAGACGCTGGTATAGGGCCTGGGGGACGTAAACAGTTATTTGCTAAAGATTTTAGGGTTAATCATGATGCGGACGGTCGTAAGACTATTGGTGTCGCAGCAAGTTTTGAAATCCACATTGAAGGGTTTGGATTTGCATCTGTAGGATTTGATCTTAAACTCCAAGATATCCCTCGTGCAAGTAAAGGCCCGGCTATAGACTCTGTAATTGGTCAACCTATTACCCTTAATATTCAGAAAGCTTCACCTGAGTTCCGACATTATATTCATGTATATTTCGGTAAGTGGGCTTCAAATATTACAGGAGAGACACCTGCCGATACCTCGTTTACATGGACTCCGCCTATGGAACTATGTGAGCAGATACCAGACGCCTTAAGTGGGACAGGTACTATATACTACCTAACATATAAGAATGGTAGAGAGGTCGGACGGCAGGCTCAGCAAGTCAAGTTGACAGTACCCGAATCTGTAAAACCTAGTCTAACTAATATATCTGTCTCGGATACAAATAAGAAAATAGCTGATATAATTAGAAAACCGAATACATTTGTATCTGTACTATCTAAGTTAAAAGTTGCTTTCTCTGGTGCTTCTGGTATATATGGGTCTAAGATCGCTCGATATACGGTATCTATCGTAGATAAACCATATTCTGCTTATGACCAAGAAGGTTATATTGGTGAGGTAAACCATGTAGGTAAAGCTAAATTTAGAGCTACTGTAACAGATACTCGCGGACGCACATCTGATCCAAAAGAGATTGAGGTAGACTTCTTAGATTATCATCTACCGCAGATATCATTTTCCGCTACTCGTGTTGGTACTAATGCCGACCAGATACAGGTAACACGTAATACCAAGATTGCCCCATTAACTATCGATGGTTCTCAGAAGAATACCATGAGAGTTTCTTTTAAAGTAGCACCATTTGGTACCAATAACTATACAGAGGATAATGGGCCCGCTACTGCATCCTTTACTACAGTATCCTCACTAGTTAACTCAGTTGCTAACCTAGGCGGTAGATATGGGGCTGACCGTTCTTATGTCATTATAGGTAAGATTGAAGATAAATTCTCATCTTCAGAATACCGTGTGGAAATCGCCACTCGAGCTGTAGTTATGTCTATGGATAAGACTGGTGTTGGTATCGGTAAAGTCCGCGAACGTGGTGTATTGGATGTCGCTGGGGATATCTATGCGAATAATAATCCTATCCAACAATATCAGCTTACTAAGAACAATGGTATGCTAAATCAAGGCGGGTGGAATCAACCATGGAATCTCCAAAAGACTACTATAGACTGGAGAAGTAATCAATACGGAGATCACCCAATTGGTAGGAGTGGTGGATGGGGTTTATTCCAAAATTACTGGCTTGATAGTTGGAAAGGCGCTCAGTTCTTTACTGATTTTGATAAAGGACGCCACTTCCTGAGATATTATAATAATGGTCGTGAATGGAAGCCTTCGCCATGGAAAGAATTTGTATTTACGGATAACCCAGGACTTGTCAAAACAACTGATTGGCAACCTGCCGGATTTAAAGATTCGTTCTATAAGCGTGTTGGAGACGTCTTATCTGTTCGATTTAATTTTGTAGGTAATGGCGGAAATATTCAATTTGCAGATATACCTCTAGATATCTTTAAAGCACCTCAATCTTATATGTTTGTAGTTGCAGGTTGGGGTATTAATGGTGGTGATGGTAATATACACGTCCAGGTTAATAAGGACACAGGAATATTTCACGCACTAGCTACTCATAATGATATAAGTTATATTGGACAACTGACTGTCATGATATAATATACACAACATAAATAAGGTACCCACTATAAAATTATTTTAGGAAAGGAGATTTAAGTGTCTAAATTAGAATTTAAATCGAAATCTTTGGACTACGATTCGACTAACAGCAAGAAGACTCATATTATTCTTGTTGATGATGTTGGGTCTGTAGTACATGTATATTTGGACGAGTCTGTAATCGATTTACCTAATGCTGGTCTGTACAAGCAAGCTATGCAGAAGCACTATGATATCAACTTCCCTCGTAAAGCCGAGAATGAGAAGATTGAGCAAGTGCAAGAGCAGATTGCTGGTATCGACAGCGCTATGGATATCATCGTCGCATTCGCAGTAACTACAAAAGACGGCATGATTTCTTCTACATATAAGAAAATCGCCTCAGTAGCAAAACCTCTCATTGCAGGAAAACGTTATAGTAATGGTGATGTTGTAGCAATGCCTTATCCATATGATACGAACCCTAAGTGGCCTAAGGATACCTTGACTTTGTTTACATTCGTAATGCAAGCATCAGAAGGGTATTCTTATAAAGCTCAGAAAGTAGAAGATATGCTACGACAAGGGGTGCTTAGTATGGTTATGCCACGAATTGACTAAAGGAGGAACATGCAAGAAAGAGAGTTAATGCACTGGGTGTTGACGGTAGTATTTCCTATCGTTATCAGCGGTGCGACATTCTATATTTCATCAAAAAACCGTACAGCGGATTTAGAACATCGTTTGACAGAACTTGAAGTATCTAATAAACACCAAGACAAGAACTTGGATAGTGTTTCTTACAGGCTTGATAAGTATGAGGAAGAACAAAAGATTATTCGAGCTTTAGTCGATCGAATGGACTATATGAACGACAGTTTAAAGTCGGTTAAAGAGGACGTTGATGAAATCAAAGTTACCGTCCGATCAATTAATATTCACTAGGAGACATAATATGAAACCATTAACAAATGAACAATACAACGCTGCTAAATTCATCTTACTCAACGTAGTACCTGCCCTTGTAACTCTTATTGCAGGGCTTGGTGTTTTGTACGGGTTCGATGCAACTAAGATCACTGCTACAATTGGACTCTTTGCGACTTTCGCAGGTTCTGTATTAATGATCTCTACTAAGCGTTACAATGAAGCTCAGGCTGCTGAGGACGATGTAAAATAAAATTCTAGGAGGGCTATATGGCAACTAGGGGTGAAGTATTATCCTGGGTGCGTAGCCTTGCTGACCGTGGTATAGGGGTCGATGCGGATGGTGCCTATGGTATGCAATGTGTCGACCTCCCTAACATGGTCGCTCAGAAATTCTTTGGGCGGTCTATGTGGGGTAACGGGATCGATATGCTCAGAGCTGGTCAAGGTCTTGGTTGGCGTACAACAGGTGTAGAGTTGCCTCGTGCAGGAGCTATCTTCTGTATGCGAACAACCGCACACCCATATGGGCATACTGGTTTTGTTGTCAACGACCCAGACGGTAACGGAAACTTCCAGACTGTAGAACAGAACGTGGATGGCGGTTTTGGAGGCCCTGCTCGATATCGTGTACGCTCATTGCGAGGCGGTGGAGAACAGATAATCGGTTTCATCTACCCTCCATATTCAGATGGTGTTGGAGGTGGGTTAGGAGCAGCAGGGGATACAGCAACTGAAGTACCACCAGAAAGGACTAGTATGGATTTTACATTTAATATTAAAGGTGACCCTGCAAACTGGGAGCCTAATACAATCTATTACTATAATGGTGCTATTAATGAAATTCAACCTGTTCATAATACTGAAGAACTTAAATATCTTCGTGCTATTTGGCGAGATACTCATGGACGAGATCTTAAGCATTATGATTGGAATAACATGGTACCAGTATATGTTCGTGTATTCGGTGTGACACGTCCATCAGGCGCAAATGACAATATTCGTGCTTCTATCGATAAGATATTGAGGCAGATTAGCGCTGCGCCTTAGAGGTTATAGATATGGCTATGCATTTTACTTTTAGGATTATAGGAGGAGATCCTGGACAACCGTATTTACAAGGTTGGGATCCTAATAAGGTATATTATTATAATGGTGAAGTTAATGAGATCGCCTATGTGCATAACGAGGAGGAATTAAAGTACCTTCGTAGTACATATAAAGAAACACATGGTATAGACCTAGTAGATTATGTCTGGTCAGTAAATGCACCAGTGTTTATACGTATATTCTCAGTTTTAAACCCATTAACAGGTGGTGGAACAACCCATTATATGTTGGCGTCACTTAAAGAAAAAATTGATGAATACCTTGACGTCTATTGGACACCTAAGTTTTTTACACCTAAGGTTGGTTTACATATTCGTAATGAGCCGTCTCGTATAGGAGAGGTTCTCGGTATGTGCACAATTAATCGTAAATACCGAGTGATTGAAACACAAACTCAGTGCGATTGGCATTGGGCTAAGATTGATCATGACGGCATTATTGGGTGGATCGCTATGGGTGATATCATAGGCGACTGGTATGGTGAAAAACACCGTAACTAATATAAGGGCGTTGCTAGGGTAAAACTTACAACGCTCATTTTTTTTTTTTCAAAAATTTACTTTCTACTATATAGAAAAGAAAAGAGGTAAAATAAAATGAAATATTACGTGAATTCTAAAACTTGGATTGATGAGGAAGATTTGCTCTTCCAATGCAAAATGGCTATGTACACTAAAAATTGTGTTATGGATGCTATGTGGGAACATTTTGGTTCACGCATGACTCGAAAAGCACGATATTTGGTAGAGAAGCAATACGCATGGATGGCGAAGTTTATCAAAAATCAAAACTTGTTATTTGGGCACATGATTTCGTATTATGGATTCGCTTTGGATAAAGAACTAGGGTTGACTGAATCTGATAAAGTTGAACTACAGGTCATCGGAGCACGCTTGTTTTCTGAGTTGCCAGAAGAAGAGCAACTAGATGCAAGATTGTTGTTGATGAGTCGTATGAGTCCGCTTTAATCGACAGGAGGTACAATCCTCCTTCTTTTTTTTACAACGTTCTATATAGAAAGAGAGGTAATAACTATGAAAGATTATAAAGCTAGAATGATTGGTATTGGTCATTATTTTGATTATTGTAAAGCAAAAGGTGATTTTGATAAGATCGTTAATGCTATACTATTTAAAGATTATTGTTTCGAAGCTTTTTATGATATAAAAAGAAACGCATCGATGCATGATATGGACTTAGAAAGAGAGTTCGAAGTTCTATTGTGTAAGGCGAGTCTTATTATAGATAAATGGAGAGGTACGAACAGTATATTTAGTACGTATAGAGATAAACTACTTATTAATAAACTAGATACTTTAATGAATGGTATTTATAGAACCTATATCATGATTTTACTATATCTATAAAATAAGGGTTACTACAACCCTTTCTTTTTTTTTAAAATTTTTACAGACTTCTATATAGAATAGATATAACTAAAGGAGAATAAAAGATATGGAACTACTATGGTTTATGTTGGTGACTATCGGCCTATTCGGCTGGTTTGTTTATGCTATTTTTAAAGGGCTTGGAACTTTCATTCTAACACTATTTGGACGTAACAAATAGAATTAGAACGGAACTACCAAGTTCCTTTTTTTTTTTGAAAGGAGAAATAAGATGGCTAAGAAGAAAGAACGCGATATGGGGTTCTGGGAAACACTACTCGCTATATTTTTAATCGACTGGCTCTTTTAAAATATTTACATTCTACTATATAGAATAAATATTTTGGAGGATTTTATAATGAATAAAATTATGCAAAGGCGTATGGAAATGCGCGATGAAGTTAAGAAGGCTGTTGATATAAACGCTGATAATATTGATGATATTATTACGGATCGCTATATGAAACGACCAGAAGC